>Ga0316205_10000072_pt1 | contig 227919 bp, 204 predicted proteins | sample 3monthpyrite_MG_FD_204941 | JGI IMG/M metagenome (GOLD analysis project Ga0316205, IMG submission 204941) | Microbial mat bacterial communities from mineral coupon in-situ incubated in ocean water Damariscotta River, Maine, United States -... | ecosystem: Environmental > Aquatic > Marine >... | reverse complement strand
TAATGGTTCTTCTTCTAATGGGAAAAAGAATTTATAAATTAGATTATTCTGATCATTCTCGTGTAATTCATTAATGGAATTAATAATAATGTTGCAGTTTGGGCAATTCATATTTTTTTCACATAACAAGTTATTAGGCCGACGCCAAGTATATTGGAATATGCCGACGTCAGCCTATTCCAGTTCTAATAGTCGACAAACTTAACATACTTTTTAGTATTGTACCTAAAATCAAGATAAGAAAAGGTTACTGGCGATGAATGTGTGAATTACTGATTTTTGAAATAGATATGTAGAAAAAACAGCTAATTACCATATAAAAGAATCTTCCATCAAGTTATATGTTTGCTATGTTTAGCAATATATCAGTATGTACAGATTATGGGGTCTGTGACAGAAAGCTAGCATGAATGATGTTTAATTATCACAGGCCCTTATATTCAAAAATGAGCTGTAATAGCCTGTTTTTTTACTATAAAAAAACCTTGGCCTTTTAAACATTTCATGTGCTAGAGTTTGGAAGATTATTTTTTATGGCGAATGTAAAGTCGCAGCTCCGAGATTTAAAAATCATTACAGAGCTGCATTTATACTTTACGCATTAACAACGTGCATGACTGGCTTAAAAAATAATTAACCGATAATGATTAAACAAACCAGAAACAAAAGGAGCAGCCTATCGAGAAACCCATAAACTAAACCATGAATTACAATCGCTGACCTAAGGTGCTAGAACACCAAAAGCCAGCTAACCACAACAACCTTACACGAGGTAATTATGGCTAGAAAATATTCTACGCTACGGACGCGTTTTGTCAAAAATAAAACCGTAGCTACAACAAATAAAGTTACATCATCGCCGGATTTTACAGCGACAGTCGCTTATTTAAATCCATCGAAAACTCCACATCAGGCGTGCATTAGCATTAAGCCACCCTCTGATATTGCGGTTAGCGGGCTTTCGGTTTCAACTCTGCTCAACGATACACTCCCCACTACTTTGGAAACTCTGCGCTCGCATGTTAATTATTTGCTGCGCCTGCCTTTACCCGTGGCGGAGAAAAATCGTTTGCGGCTGAAATTCTGGGCCATGGAGCGTCGGCTGGAGGCGGTGCATTTGTTGCTTGATTGCATGATGGATGAGGGTGCCGGGGAGGTTGAAATTAAATTTGGTGATGCGGGTTCAGAGAGTGTTGTGGATCCGTCGTGTTTTGATTTTTCTGAATTTAATTTGACTGAGTTTGATCTATCTTCGGTTTATCTCAGCCTGTTTGATTAAGTGGAATATTTTTAACCTGTGGTTGTTTTACGGCTGGTTTCAGGTTGGTTTATGTTGCCTGGGCACTATGTGTCCGGGTTTCCATTGTTGGTGATTTTAGATTTTGTTGTTGTTTAAAGTCGCTGGCTCCCCGATAGAAGCATTACTTCGGGCTCCTGTCCTACGCCCTTCGGGCCAGGCATAGCCTGTTCAAAATCTTTCCGGAAGATTTTGTCGGGGATGACGGAGTGAAAGAGCTGCTATTTTGTGACATTACCGAAAGTCACTGGATACCAGCTAGAAGCATGCTGGTATGACGTAAGGGTGGCTGGATGTTTTTTATGTTTACTGGTTTATATTTGCGTGCGTTTTCGTTTTCTTTTAAAGGAAGTGTCGTGATGTTGCTTTAGACATTGTTCAAAGTCGCTGGATCCCCGATAGAAGCATTACTTCGGGCTCCTTCCCTACGCCCTTCGGGCAGGCATAGCCTGTTCAAAATCTTTCCGGAAGATTTTGTCGGGGATGACGGAGTGAAGATAACTGATATTTTGTGACATTACCGAAAGTCACTGGATACCAGCTAGAGGCATGCTGGTATGACGTAAGGGGGCTGGATGTTTTTTATGTTTACTGATTCATCCTTGCGTTCATTCACGTTTTATTTTTCTTTTAAGAAGTGTGTGGTGCTGATGTTGTTTCTAACATTATTTAAATTGGAGGCTCCATCTTGTTTGATTTACCCAGCCTGATTCATGCAGGTGTAACGTTAATCAATGAAGCATTGAAACAAATTTTTAAATTATTTTTCAAACATTTTATATGGAGTTTTGTAATGACTTTAAAGCAACGGTTTTTAGATGCCGTGTTAACGGGTGAATTAGGCACCATTGAAGACAGGGGCGTGGTGGTGACATTAAAACAGTTTAAACATTATTTTAGTGATGTCACGAGTGATTATATTAATTCGTTTTTACCTGCGAGTACAATTGAGCCGGGGCGCACTACCATTACTAACACGAAATTTTTAGTGCGCATTCGCGACGGGGTTTATCTGGTGCACCCGGATGTGTTGACGTAGGTTTGCGTTATAGCGCGCAGCTACGAAACCCCGCAAACACATCGTTCCGATCCGGGCCGTAATAGGTGCGCCAGGTGTTGCGAATCATCCGTGACGGTGTTGCCCAGCCGCCGCCGCGTAACACTTTTGTTTGACCGAATAGTGGCTGTGAATAATCCTCATACATATCCGGCGTAAAACCGGGGTAAGGGTTAAAGGTATCCGCCACCCATTCCCATGTGTTGCCTAGCATTTGTCGGCAGCCGAAAGCGCTGTCACTTTGTGGCAGTGCGCCTACGTCGATTGTGCCAGCGCCAATACTTTTATGAGACAGGCTGTTCATATTAACCCGCTGCTCGCTCGGCGATGTGTTGCCCCAGGGATAAGTGAGTTTTTCATTAATGTTTTGCGGTGTGCCGGAAGCTGCCAGTTCCCACTCGGCTTCACTCGGTAAACGTCGCCCCGCCCATTTGCACCAGGCATTGGCTTCATACCAGTTAATATGAATTACTGCTGCATGCGGGCGCATGTTTTGCCACTGATTGAAGTATTGAATTAACCAATGACCTGCGCTGTCTTTTTTCCAGCCATTGGGTTGGGTGATATTATTTTTTTGCAACCATGCCCAGCCATCATCACTCCAGAATTTTTTCTGAGTATAGCCGCCGTCATTAACAAAATCGGCAAACTGTTGATAAGTCGTGGCGGCTTTTGCAATGGCAAATGGTTTTATCTGTACCGGGTGTTGCCACTTTTCATTATCAAAGCAAAACTCAATGTCTTTCGGTGCGCCGAGATAATATTCGCCGCCGGCAATTTCAGCATCACCGTTAAGTGTTCCTGCATTAATTTGTGTATCACTTAGTTGCGAGTTCGTGAATTGTGGCGCGGAATAATTTAAGGTGCGGCGAGTGTAGGTAAATGCTTCGGTGTGCATGTCTTCATGAAACAGTGCATAGCGGGTTAAATAAATATCTTTTTCGGTGACGCTTGTCACGTTTTGTAAACGTGCAATCTCAGCCTGTAAAACCTGCTGCATATAATGTTTGGTTTCGTCTAAAGATAACAGCGGCAAACTCCAGCGGTCATCATGGGCAATATTAATTGAGTCATAGAGTGCATCGGCCTGCGTTAAAAAAGAATCCGCGTTATCTAAGTGGCGCAAAATCCACAGTTCGTGAAAATAGGCGGTGTGACCTATTTCCCATAATAACGGGTTCACGGTGCTGAGTTGTTCACCGATTAATTGTTTGCAATCTAAGCCGTCAATTAATGTCAGTGTGCGTTGCCGCGCATCATTTAAATCGGCGATTAATGTATTGATGGTTTGTTGGTTGATACCTGTGTTGGGCATTTAATTTTCCATTGGGTAAATTCATTTCTTGATTCTGTTTTTTGGATTTTTAGTCTGCGCAGTTTTAGTTTAATATATCCCACATGCATATTGCAATCATAACACCCGCCGCCCCTGGTTCGTTAAATGGTAACCGGGCCACCGCAAAACGCTGGGCGGATTTTTTAATTCTGCTTGGCCATCAAGTGACTATTGATGTGCAATGGGATGGCGCAGACTGTGATGTAATGGTGGCACTGCATGCCTGGCGCAGTGCAGAATCTATTCAAAAATTTAAACAGCATTTCCCTGACCGAAAACTGGTGCTGGCTATGACCGGCACAGATTTATATCAGTTTATCAATACGCATCCAGAAGCCACTTTAGCGTCGATTGTTGCAGCAGACAAATTAGTCGTCCTGCATCGATTAGCTGGGCGAGTATTACCCGCATCGGTGCAGCATAAGATTCATGTGATTCACCAGTCGGCAGAACCCTTGAAAAAAACATCACTGGCTAGATCGCATAAAACATTTGATATTTGTGTGGTCGGACATTTACGCGAAGAAAAAGATTCATTGCGTGTCGCTTATGCGGTTAGAAATTTACCCGCAGAAAGTCGCATTCGTGTGTTGCATTATGGCAAAGCGCATAACAACGAATGGGAGGGCTATGCTAAGCAGGAAATGCAAATAAATACCCGTTATCAATGGTTAGGTGAAGTATCTCACGATGCAGTGCGTGATGCTTATGCGCAATGTCATTTAATGGTGTTGCCATCGGTGATGGAGGGAGGTGCAAATGTTATCTCTGAAGCCTGCGTTGCAAACCTGCCGGTTATTGCCTCGGATATTGATGGCTCGACTGGATTGTTGGGTGATGATTATGCAGGATACTTTCCAGTAAAAAATGAAAAAGTATTAGCGGAAGTTTTATTAAAAGCTGAAAGCGATGCAGGTTTTGTTGAGCAATTAACTCGGCAGTGCCGGCAACGTGCAAAGCTGTTTACCCGTGAGGCTGAAAAAAACGGCTGGGAAGATTTGTTAAATGAGCTGATACCGGGTTAATTTTTTATTAATATTTAACCCGACATCAGCCGCTGAAAAGAATGAAATTTTTATTTTTTAGATAGCTAGTAAAAACTATGTACTTTTAGCGCAAGGCTTTAGCAAAGGAATTAAAAAGTTTCCCCCATAGAAAAAGGGGGATTTAAAAGGCTACAGTATCTATTGCTCTATAAATAAAGCATTTTTAACCTGAATGTTTTCAAATCTCCCCGTTATACTTTCAACTTGCATGTTAATACTGATATAAATTCAAAATATTCGTATCCCCTCTTTTTCTAAAAGGAGGGCTTTTAACTAAGTTGTATATATTTAACTAAGTACCGAAACGACTTTCAGTCGTTGAGTCGGCTTTATTTGGCTTTATAAGTAAATTTCTGTCCGCCAACTGAAGCCTCGTACATCAAACCACCTTTAGCAACGGTAAATGTTGCCATGCCTTTTGAGTATTTTCCCACGGTTTTCGCATTGTTTTTGCCGCCACTAGAACCGGCAGATGTGCCGGTTGTGGTTGTAGATGCCTGTGCGCCGGCCGTAATAGCAACGGCAGATGCCTGTGCGCCAAATTCAAAATTGCCGCTGGTGAATTCTTTGAGTGCGCGTTTGTCCTGAAAAAAGATAATCTGACTAAAAGCCTGTCCGCCTGCCTGCAAACCGAAACTGAGCTGAGTCATGGTGGTGTCACCAATAAAATTACCCTGCTTATAAACGCGTCCCGCACCATGTGCGCCACCTATGCCAAAACCACCTTTACCGATTGTGGGGAACAGAGCATAACCGTAGCTATTGCTAAAGAAGCTAGCGCTCTGGCCCGCCTCTTTAAATACTTTTAAGGTGTCAGTGTAACTGTCGGCCAATGCGCTATGTGAAGATAATGTAAGCAATACTATGGCAAATAAAAAGGTTTTTAGTTTTATCATATTTAAGTCTCTTTTCAGTTAATGATTCAGGTGTTGATTAATAAAATGCATGTCAATAGTGTGGCAATTTATACAGGTAAAATCAATAAAGATAATTTTTAGTTGTGAACCTAATGGCACTTACTTAAGCAATATTAGAAATGTGAGTTAGCGATAAAGAACAGCTGTAGGAGTTAGCTTTAGCTGACGATATTTTTTTGCGACGTAATGCAAGCCGATAGTTTGTGCTCGGCGCAATCATACGGCTCGCTTTGCATCGCATGTTATTTCGTTAGCTAAAGCTAACTCCTACTTTAGTTTTGTTAAGTCTTAAGTAAGTAGTATTCAGTTGGGAGCAGGTTGTGGTTTTTTATTTTGTAACGAGCGTTACGCTTTCAACTTTATCGTCAATACCCGTCACTGAGCCAATCACCACACTCACAGGGTAACCTAGCGCATGTAACTCGGCCAGACAAACTCCGGCATTGGCGGCGGGAATACTAGCCAGTAATCCGCCGGAGGTTTGTGGATCAAATAATAGCGGGAAGTGTTTATGCTGGCGTAAATTTCCCGGTTCATTGATTGCGCGGCGCAGCCGGATGTTCTGGTCTTGCAAAGAGCTGAAAATGCCAGTGGCAATCATTTGTAATGCGCCGTCTAAGATGGGCAGAGAGTTTAAATTAATTTCCACACTCATGCCCGATGATCGTGTCATTTCAACCAGGTGACCCAACAAACCAAAACCGGTGACATCGGTGCAAGCGGTTGCGCCGTGTTTGTGCATGCAAAATCCGGCGGCCTGATTAGATAGCAACATGCTTTGCAGTGCTGCATCAATCCAGCGGCCTTTGGCTTTCTGGCGCATGTCGGCAGCAAATAAAGTGCCGGTGCCTAATGCCTTGGTTAAAATTAAAACGTCGCCGGGTTGCATGCCGGCTTTGCGCATTACCTGCTCACGATCAGCTAAGCCGGTTACTGAAAGTCCAAAAGAAAGTTCGGCGCCTTCGCTGGAATGCCCGCCAACCAGTGCGGTGTTGCTGGCATTTAATACGGTTAAAGCGCCGGACATAGTTTGAAATAACTGGTCTTCAACCTGCGCTTCAATGCCGTAGGGAATGGTCGCGATTGCCATTGCGGTTTGCGACTCTGCACCCATCGCAAAAATATCGCTGAGTGCGTGGTTGGCGGCAATTTGTCCGAAGACAAACGGGTCGTCGATAAAGCTGCGAAAATAATCCACACTCTGCACAATTAATTTTCCTGCGGGTACTTCGCTGATTGCAGCATCGTCGGGGTCGGCTAAACCAATGACAACATCATCCCGGCTAATGGGCGTTAAGCGATTTACAACCCGGGATAAAACCGTGCTGCCCACTTTTGCACCGCAACCGCCACATCGCATGGCAATCGCTGAAATTTCATGAATGGTTTTCTTATCGGCATTTTGATTGAGCATAGCCTGATTATATGCAGGTGGTGCTTCTGCCGACATTTCTGGCAACTGGTTAAAGTTGTCCATAAACTTGCGATCAATTCTGTCTTTTATTTTCCACAGCCACGCGCCTTCCAGTGACCAGTTGCTGCGTGAGGCAATGGCATATTTATCGCCGGTGCTGATTAATCCTAAAAAGTTTTTCTGGGGCTTAAAGGGTTTGAGTGATTTATTATGAATAGCGCGATTTAAATTTCTTGCCAACGGTGGACCCTGGCGTACTGCGAACACACCAGACTTGGGCCTGGGATGATTAACGACGGCGGCAATATCACCCGCTGCAAACACATCACTGTGTGAAACAGATTGCAGAGCATCATTCACCGCAATAAACCCCTGATCATCTACCTGCAGGCCCGAATCTGCTAGCCAGTCAGGGGCAGATGCATTGGTGACCCAAAGTGTGGCATCGGCTTTATATTGTTTCCCATCTGTACTGTTAAGCACATTTTGTTTTACTTCGCTGATAAAGTGATGGGTGTGTAAAGTGATTTTACGTTGCGCAAGTATGCGGTTAAAGCGCTTTCTAACTTGTGAATTATGGGTAGGTAAAATTGTATCTGTATCACAATAAATATCTATTTTGAGTTTTTCAGAGTGAATGTGTTCATGTTTAAATAAATCGAGTAAACGATATTGTGTTGCTAATGCCATTTCGATACCGCCGGCACCACCACCAACAATAGCCAAATGAAAAGTGTTGCCCATTTGAGTTGCCTCTAATGCTTTTTCGATTAATGCATCCCATTGGGATAAAAAGTTATCGATAGGCTTAACCGGGATAGTAAATTTATCAGCACCAGGGATGTGTAGCACGCTGGGTTTGGAACCGATATTAATGGAAATCAGATCATAATTTATGGGCGGTCTGTCTGTGCATAAAACGCGTTTTTCTTCTAAATTAATTTTATCTACTTCAGCGTGATAAATACGCGCCCTGGCAAACTGTGCAAGTGGTCGCAAATCAATATGCGCCTCATCATATTTATAATGGCCTGCAATATAACCGGGTAACATGCCAGAATAGGGCGTGTGTAAATCACGGGTGATAAGGGTAATGCGCAATCCCGGAACCGGGTTCATGGCAAAATATTTAAGCACCGAAAGGTGACTGTGGCCGCCACCAACCAGTACAAGATCTTTAATGACGGGGACGGTATTTGAAGTATTCATTTAATTAATTGTATGCCATTATAATTTTTGCAGCCTAGTCTACACCCTGTGCAGGATGTATTATAGGGGGAAATTAATGATCTTTGAGCCAATTTGCTTTATGACAAACCCAACACAACGCTTTCAGTTTTTCGACCATCATCCGCAGCTTGCAGATTTTAAGAGTGATATTGTTGAAGGGCTATCTGCAAGCCAGCCGTTTATTTCACCTAAATATTTTTACGATGAAGCAGGCTCGAAATTATTTGAACAAATTTGTGCCGCACCTGAATATTACCCAACCCGCACCGAAGTTAATATTATTCGCAATAATATCGATGATATTGTCGAAAAATTAGGCAAGGAATGTTTGCTCATTGAACCCGGCAGTGGTGATAGTTATAAAGTCAGATTGTTGTTGGATGCTCTGCGTCCCATCGCGTATTTACCGATTGATATTTCACGACGCTATTTGCAGGATGAAGCACAAAAACTGGCGCAGGAATTTACCTGGTTGAATGTGCATGCGGTGTGTGCAGATTTTACCGGAAAATTAAAATTACCCTATCATGTAGAAGCTACGAATAAAGTGGCTTTTTTCCCCGGTTCTACCATAGGCAACTTTTTACCCGAGCAGGCGATTGGAGTATTAAAAGAAATTAAAGGTATGGTTGGTGATGAAGGTGGCTTGCTCATTGGTGTTGACTTAGTAAAAGAAGCAAACATATTAAATGCAGCCTATAACGACGAAACCGGTTTTACTACACGTTTTAATTTAAATTTATTAACGCGCATAAATAATGAATTATCTGCAAATTTCAATGTAGATACGTTCAGGCACCATGCTTTTTTTAATGAAGAAAAAAATCGTATTGAAATGCATTTGCTTAGTTTGCAGAATCAGCAGGTCGATATTGGTGAGCACAAGTTTGACTTTAAAAAAGATCAGTCAATACTCACCGAATATTCGCATAAATATACCCGCAGTGATTTTATTGCGCTAGCTGAAAAGGCAGGTTTTTCTTCGGTAGAATGCTGGGTGGATGATGATGAGTTGTTTAGTGTGCATTATTTAAAGGTGGATAAATAAATAGTATATTTTTTAGTCGCTAGAAAATGCTTATGTGCTTTAACGCGCCGTAATAATCACCTTGAGCATGGGCTACAGGCTCGCCTTGCATCGCAAAAAATATCGTCAGCTAAAGCTAACGCTAACGCTAACGCTAACGCCTACAGATATACCTTATACCGATATATTATATTTATGAATCCATCGCCACAATGTTGTGCGATTTACATTTAATGTTTTGGCGGCTTCCGCTTTATTCCCGTTGCAGCGTTTCATAACGTTCTGTATTTCTTTTATGGTTTTTTCTTCATCATCCGTAACCACAGCGTGGGTGTTCATTTCAGAGCAAAACTCTCGAATATCCTGAGGTAGGCTTTCGGGTAAAACAATACCATCAATAGAGCAGATGATTCCGTGCTCAACCGCATTTTCAAGTTCACGTACATTTCCGGGCCATGGGTAGTTCATCATCATGCGCATTGAATCCTGATTGCATTTCATATCGGCCGGGTAGCCACGATCCTGAAGTTGCGAACAAAAATGCTTAATTAATACGGGCACATCGCCTGGGCGTTCGCGCAACGAAGGTACTGTTAATGCAATAACAGCAAGTCGATAATATAAGTCTGCTCGAAATTTTCCGCTATCAACCATATCGCGTAAATTTTGATTGGAGGCTGAAATAATGCGAACATCAACTTTTATCGTTTTGTCCGAACCGACCATTTCAAATTCCTGATCCTGAATTGCACGCAATAATTTTGCCTGTAAGTGCAGGGGTATTTCACCAACCTCGTCTAAAAACAAAGTTCCTTTATTGGCAGTTTGAAAACGCCCGAGGCGATTTGAATTGGCTCCGGTAAATGCGCCTTTAATGTGCCCGAATAATTCTGACTCTAATAACGACTCGGGTATTGCTGCGCAATTGACTTCAACAAACGCTTCTTTAGAGCGTTTGCTCTGGGCGTGAATTAATCTCGCTAACTGTGTTTTGCCGGTTCCCGATTCGCCCTGCAGTAAAGTAAAGGCATTTGTCGGTGCAATTTGTTGTATGCGATGAATGATTTCAAGCATCTGCGGGTCATTGCTTGAGAGTTTTGTATTTGAAGCATTGAGTACAGAGCGTATATGGTATGTGTCCGTTTTATCTCTGAATACCAAAAGTCGTTTTCGATCTTTAGAGCCATCATCAGAAATTAAGCCACTGGTAATTTCAATTACGCGATTGGTATCAGTGTGTTTTATGCGTTCTTCAAAGGTAATAAAATTGCCACTTGGTTTTCCTGCAGCATCGACTTCACCGGAATCTATCGCAGCGCGCAATAATGTTTTTTGTAAATTAAATTTACCAATATCATTAAGTTTTTTTAATTCAATACTGTCTTTTAAATCGAGTAATTTTTTTACAGCCGGGTTGTAGTAAAGGATTTTACCCAGTTGGTCAGCAACAATAATACCTTCGTCAATATGTTGCACCACAGTTTTTGCTAATGGAGCGAAATTAAAATTGCTCTGTTTGCTCATACGATCACCTCTACACGTTTCACGTCATTTATTGCATTCTCGCATATGATTTTTTTAATGCAACATGATGCAACAACGTTGCACGCGTATTTTTATATTGTTTTTATAAATCAATAAGATAGCAAATGAAAATAAAAAAACGTTGCATTAGTTATAAAAGCACCATTCTGATTTGTGTATAAATAACAACGACTTACAAATTGGCATGGAGAATGCATTTCACCATATAGGTTATAAAAAATAACGCCCACTAATAAATGATGAGAGGAATATCAATGAGCTTATTCACTGATGACTGGATAGAACATTACGCACAGGCGTGGAATAACGAGCCAGACCTGGTTGGCCCATTGGCACAAATTAAATTTAACTCTGTAATTGGTTATGGGTTTGATGGTGATGAAAGCCCAATGGCCTACATTGATGTTCAAAATGGCGAGGTTGTAGATAGTGGCTCTTATGATGGTCAGGCGCTTAACTGGGATCTTCGTGCTTCGAAAGACGACTGGTCAAAGTGGTCAAAAAAACCACCGGGTATGCTCGGTCTTGGTATTGCATACACCACTAAGAAACTTAAATTTATTAAAGGTGATTATGCCGCAATGATAAAAGATCCGCGCATGGCCGGGCCATTTATTAAAAGTTTTGGGCTAATGGGTAAAGCGTAGATATATCGGTTAATCATGCATAGCAAATACCATAACTCATTAAGTTTAAAACCAAAGCGTAATTAAAATGAAAATAAAAAATACACTGAAACTGCTCTTGCTAAGTTCGCCTCTATATTTCTGTTATGTCGTTAGTGCGGCTGATACAGGGTATTACCAGAACTTTTCGACTTATCAGCCTGAAAGATATCAATCCGGTCAGCAAGCTGAAAATACATCCCGACATGCGCCTAATAACTATCAAAGTAATCAGCAGATGAATGGCCAGATAAATGGCCAGATAAATGGGCAGATAAATCAGAAAAGTAATTATCAGGATAATGCGCCGGCTTATTATAAGCCGCAATCTCAGCAGCAGGGGCAATCATCGCAAATAGTTAGAGTGAGTAATATTAAGGCCGGGTCTCATGTTGTGCTGGGTGGAACGGTTGTCGCGAATAAAGAGATTGTGCTTACGGCACAAATTTCAGGGCGCGTAGATTATGTCGCAGGTAGTGAAGGTGACTGGTTTAATGCGGGGCAGGTTCTGGTTGCGCTTAATCATGACAATATACTTGCACAACGTGACCAGGCAATTGCTAATTTATATCGCACCGAAGCATCTTTAGGTAATGCAAAAGTTAATTACACAAAAGAATACTGGGCACCTCAGGCTTATCGTGATTTTAATAATCAGCAAAGAAAACTAAATTCAAATTCGGGAATGTCAGGCATGGGATATTTTCCTTCCATGTTTGAAAAGTTTTTTGGCATGGGCGGGATGCCAGGAATGCCTGCAATGTCAGGTATGAATAATTCACCTACAAATTTTTTATATCCCGGTACAGACTTAAATCCGTGGGTTAATCGTGATCTGGATTTATACAATCAGGAAAATCACGTAAACATAGCTAAAAGTCAAATAATGGCAATGCGTTCACGGGTTAATGAAATTGATACTCACCTGCGCGATGCAAGATCAATCAGTCCATTTGAAGGTGTCATTATAGAAAAACTGGTGGAGACCGGTGACACGGTGCAACGTGGGCAGGCGTTAATTAAATATTCCGATACTCGATCACTGCAACTAAAAGTTGAAGTGCCTGCACGTTTGGTTTCTGCACTTCATACCGGTGTCATTGTTCCTGCAAAACTTGATGTAGGCAGCACCTATATTGAAGTACGAGTTGCACAAATTTATCCCACTGCAGACAGTCAGCGTCACACGGTGACCGTTAAGTTTGATTTGCCGGACAATGTACCCGGCGGTCCGGGTATGTATGCAGAAGTGATGGTGCAAGATATTAATACGCCAGTAAACAGTATGCCGGTTATTCCCTCGTCAGCGATTGTGCGTCGCGGAAGTTTGCCCGCCGTGTTTGTTTTAAATGCGCAAAATAAAGCTGAATTGCGGCTGGTTCGGTTAGGTGATCAGGTTGATAACCAGCACATCGCAGTTCTTGCAGGCGTGCAACCAGGTGAAAATGTTTTTGCTTATCCACATCCGGGCATGCGCTCTGGATGGACGAACGAATAGTTTACATAAAAACAGCATAAATAAATTAAATGATGCATCGCCGTAAATAAAGTTGCTGCAAATGAAAATGAGTTTAAAAAATGTCGAATGAAACAAATAATAACGTACAAGAAAAAGATTTAGAACTTGACGAGAATAATCTTGGCATTGCCGGAAGAATTACTCGCCAGTTTATTAATTCTCCTGTTACGCCTTTATTGATGGCGGCATTTTTAATTATTGGTTTACTCGGTTTAATGTTCACGCCACGTCAGGAAGATCCTAAAATTTCTGTTCCTATGGTCGATATATTAATTAAGTATCCGGGTGCATCGGCAGAGCAAATTGCTAATTTAGCCATTAATCCACTGGAAAGATTAATTAGTGAAATCCCCGGAATACGTCATGTTTATTCAGCGAGTCAACGCGGCTCGGGCATGGTTACGGCGCAGTTTTTTGTAGGCGAAGATTTAGGCGATTCGATTGTAAAAGTACACGATAAAATCCAGTCTAATATTGATGCTATTCCGCCAGGTGTGTCTATGCCAATTGTAAAACCCGTTGGCCCAGATGATGTGCCGGTTGTTACCGCAACCATCTGGTCAGAAGACCCTGCTATTGACGACTCAATATTAAGAACACTCGCACTGGATATTTTGCAAAAACTTGAGCAGGTGCCTAACTCAGGAAAAGGTTTTGTTGTTGGGGGGCGAGCTGAGCAAATTCGAATTGAAGTTTCTCCCGAGAGATTAAATGGTTTTGGTATAAGCATTCAAGATGTAGCAAACACAATACGCACGGCCAATAGCGAATTAGAAGCCGGAAACATTGAAGGCGGAAATCGTACTTTTAATGTATATACCGGTGCCTTTTTAAATAATGCGCAAGATGTTTCTAATTTGGTTGTCGCTGTACGCAATGGTGCACCGGTTTATGTTCGCGACATTGCACGGGTTTATCAGGCGCCCGAAGAAACCTCTAAAATAGTGACCTATGCAACCGGCCCGGCCTATGAGGGTGATGGAAAAACAACGGCGGGCTCGCAGGCAGTGACCATTGCGGTGGCTAAAAAAATTGGTACCAATGGTGTAACCATCGCAAAAGAATTAATTGCAAAACTTGAATCATTAAAAGGTCATTTGATTCCAGACAATGTTGAAGTAAGCATCACCCGTGATTACGGAAAATCAGCTAACGATAAAGTAAATGAATTATTAATTGCATTATTTGAAGCAACAGTAGCTGTTAGTATTTTATGTTTAGTTGGTCTTGGTGCACGCGCAGCATCGGTAGTTATTATTGTTATTCCAGTTGTTATTTTAATGACGGTTTGGGCTGCGTGGATTATTGATTACACCATCGACCGGGTGAGTTTGTTTGCGTTAGTTTTTACTATCGGTATTTTGGTGGATGATGCAACGGTAGTTGTTGAGAATATTTTTCGGCGCTGGTTAGAGGCAGGAAAAACCACAACCAATATTGCAATTGATGCGGTACGCGAAGTAGGCAACCCAACCATTATGGCAACCTTCTCGATTATTGCCGCACTCCTTGCAATGGGGTTTGTGAGTGGTTTGATGGGGCCTTACATGAGACCGATTCCGGTATTAGGCTCAGCTGCGATGTTTCTGTCGTTAATTGCGGCATTTGTTTTTGTTCCCTGGTTTGCAATGCGCCTTCGCCCGAATTTAGAAGATTTAAAAAAAGCGGAAGTAAAAGAGAAAAAACAGATTGAAGCAATTGGACGGTTTTATAAGCCAATTATGAAGCCGCTTTGTCACAATAAAGTTAAAGGCAATATTTTTCTTCTCAGCCTGATTTTATTAACAATCATGTCCTGTGCTTTGTTTTATACCCAGTCAGTTACGGTAAAAATGTTGCCGTTTGATAACAAGCCTGAATTCAATGTTGTGATTAATATGCCGGAAGGAACCGCTTTGCCAGTAACCGCAAACCTTGCATCACGCATGGCTGATGAGTTGCAAAACATTGCAGAAATTACCGCCATACAAACTTATGTCGGAACCGCGTCACCCTTTAATTTTAATGGCATGGTACGTCATTATTATATGCGTCAAAAACCCTGGCAGGCAGATATACAGGTGATGTTGCTGGATAAAAATGATAGAGAGCGTTTAAGTCATGATATAGCGGTAAATGCGAGGCAGATTTTAAAACCCATTGCGGATGAGTTAGGCGCAAAAATCCAGATTGTAGAAATGCCACCGGGCCCCCCCGTACTACAAACCGTTGTTGCCGAAATTTATGGGCCGGATGCAAAAATACGCCAACAGGTTGCAAAAGATATGACCGGTATTTTTGAATCTGCCGAAGGCGTAGTTGATGTTGATAATTATCTATCGGATGAATTTGAATACTGGCGTTTTGAGGTAGATACAAAAAAAGCCGCGCGACGTGGGATATCGGTAAATACCATTAATAAAACTTTAGCAATGGTAATGGGGGGATACAAACTTGGCGATGTAAAAAAAGGCAGAATGCTGGAAGCAACTTACATTGTTATTCAGGCACCGCTAGGTGTTCGCTCTGAAATTAATCGACTTGGCAATATGCCCATTACCGGTGTCAATGGTGAATCTATTCCGTTAACAGAGCTTGGGCGCTTTATGCGCGCCGAAGAAGACCCCATTGTTTATCACAAAGATTTACGCGACGTTGAATATGTGACCGGTGAAATGGCCGGCCGTTTAGGTGCTCCCATTTATGGCATGTTTGCCATAGAAGATTTACTTGAAAATTACATCACACCGGACGGTGAAAAAATTACCGGCATGCCTTTAGGTTTATTAGGTCCACCCGCAGATGATTTTAAATCTGGCTTTGAATGGGGCGGAGAATGGACGGTTACCTATGAAACATTCCGTGACATGGGCGGAGCATTTATGGCGGCAATGTTATTAATTTATGCATTGATTGTCTGGGAATTTAAAAACTTTGCTTTAGGTGGATTGATTATGGCGCCCATTCCCTTAACGTTGATTGGAATTATACCGGGACACTGGGTAACCGGAGCTGAGTTTACCGCAACATCAATGATTGGTTTTATTGCACTCGCCGGAATTGTCGTACGAAATTCAATATTACTGGTTGAGTTTGTTAAGCATGAAGTTGAGCAGGGGGCTGAAATACACGATGCCATCATCAGTGCAGGCAAGGCACGTATGCGACCAATACTTATTACTGCGCTGACGTTAATGGCCGGCTCCTACATGATTCTCGATGACCTTATCTTTAAAGGCATGGCCGTCAGTTTGTTATTTGGAGCGGGTGTTGCAACAGTCTTAACGTTAGTTGTTATTCCTCTAGGGTGCATTAGTTTGAAAAAACATTTTTATGTGTGTGCAGGCCCTAATGGAGAGCAAGTGATTCATCATATAGACGAAGATGAAATTGAAGAATTTAAATTGCCGTTATGGATGCGCCTTTATACATCTGTGATTGGCGCAGCTACCTGGGTATTTTATATCGCAAGAATGTTGGTGATGGTAGTTAAGATGGCATTTGATAATGTAAGCAGGCGTTTTAAATCGACACCTGTGAATGAGGGTTTTGTCACTGAACCGGCTGTGGATTTAAATGCTGATAATTCATCAGATACTGCACAACAGGAATCTGATGTTGAAAGTGATTCGGAAATTAAAAAAGAAAATTCCGCTGAAGATACCCTGAAGAAATCTGATAAAAAAACACCCGCAAAAAAGACAGTAGCAAAAAAGACAGTTAAAAAGAAAGCGCCTAAAAAGTCAGCGGTCAAAAAAACAATGCCGAAAAAAACCACGTCGAAAAAACCAACAAAGGCGAAAACAAAAAAACGCAGAGGAATTCAGTTAAAAGATGACACGGATGAAGGCAATAAAGAGTAGTTGAACTTAAGTAATTTAACGTTAAAGAGATAAGTAGGACAATAAAATGAAATTAATAAAACTAACATCACTAACAGGCTTAATGATTATAAGTGTGCCCGTATTGTCAGGTGTGATTGATAATAGTCAGATTATGCCACCACCCGGCCCGTACCAGTCAATTATGAATAACACGCCTCCTGCTTTTGTTCCTTATGGTTCAAAACAGGCGCAGGCTAATCCACATAATCAAAATGTAGTGCCACAAGCGTTTAATCATTTTCCGGCAGATACACGTTCAATGGTCCGTCCTTCTATTCAACCACCAGAATGGGTTCTTAATCAACAAAAGGCAGTAAAAGAAAGCATAGAAAATATGCTTAAAGAAAACACCGAGCGTTACAAACAAAATCAAATGCAATATGACGAGTATATAAAGAAGAGTGAAGCGAGTGCCGAACAACGTGAAAAAGATAATCGGAAATGGATTGAAGAAAATAATAAACAAATGAAACAGACGTGGAAAAACATGTTGGATCAATATGCAAAAAATCAGAAGCAACAGATATTAGATGCAAAAAATCTACCCGAGTGGATGAAAGATCGCATGTTAAAACAACATGAACAGCAGGTTGCGATGATGAACTCAAATCCACCAATGGCGATGCATAATAATCAACGCCAAATGGCTACGCCGCCACAAATGCAGAGAAATTTTAATCAGCCTGCGCCTGCTGCGAATCAAAACTATATGCGTCCACAAATGCGTCCCGATATGCAGCCCAATATGCAACCCAATATGAACCAGGCACAAATGTTTCGCCCGCAACAGGTTCCAATGCCGGCAAACCGGATGCAGCCGCCAATGCAGCCGCCAGCGCGCTCATTTATGCAGCCATCCGTGCAACAAGGGCAGCCATTTATGAGACAGCCATATCCAGTGGCGCCCTATAACAATTATCGTCGTTAAGATAAATATAGAGACTGAACATGAAATATTTAAATATAAGATTAATTAGCTTTAATGCTTGTGTTTTATTTGTTGCCTCGCCCGGCGTTAGTTTCGCTGTAGATGGCTGGTCAGATTTTGTTCCGCCGTCATCATCACAGTTTAAAAATGAAAGACTGTATCAAAAAAACAAGTGGCATAAAACGACCTGGCGAAGTGGTGCTAATTTTAAAGCGCATAATGATTCGGGTTTTGATAAAACTTCGTTAAATATTGTTAATGCTAAAGAATATGCACTAACTCAGCCACAGCGTAAATCTGTTAACCCATGGCATGTTGATCGCTCATGGTCTGCCAAAAAGCAGTTTAAGTTTGGTCCGACGATAAGGCCCTGGGGAAGTGTGCCGCAACAGTTTCAAAAAAGTTCACCAGGGTACGCGCATCGACAAGCTGGAATGAATCGTAATTATATGCAAGCTGCACCTATGCCTATGTATCGTCCTTACGTAAATAATAATGTATTAAATAATTCAAATTCATTGCTGCCTGTTAATAATTATTGGGGTAATTATTCGCCTTTTTATTCGGGTCCGAGATATATGAATAATGTGAATTTGTTTGCTCCCCCGTATGCATTTTCAAATGCATATTTAAGGAGATGAATTTCTGTATCGCTTTTTGATTCAGTAACAGCATGTTGAACTTTTTCCGCGACATGCTCAATTAGATAACTAATGTTGTCAGGAAATATTTTTGTAACACAAACACGAGGGTAATATCATGAAAAATGTAAAAATACTTGTATCGACAGTTGCACTGATTGGTGCCTTATCTGTTCCAGCAATCGCCAACGCATGGTGGACACCATGGAATAATGGTCCGTGGAATAATGGCTATAACACACCATGGAATAATAATGGTTACGGTAATGGCTATGGTAATGGATATGGCAATGGTTACGGCAATGGTTACGGTAACGGATATGGAAATGGTTACGGTAATGGAAATGGTTATGGTAACGGAATGGGAAACATGTTCAGTAACGGAGGTTTTGGATTTAACATGTCAGGTAATGGAGGTGGCAATGGTTATGGCAATGGTAACGGATATGGAAATGGTTACGGTAATGGCTATGGCAATGGTAACGGATATGGAAATGGTTATCAAAATGGTTACGGTAATGGTTATGGCAATGGCTATAACCGTCCACCGCAATATTATGGAAACCCGGCTTATGGCGCACCTCAGTATGGGTATGGTCCTGGTTATGCACCAGCACCCGCACCCGCTCCGGTACCTGCAAAGTAAGTTAAGTTAAGCAGTAAAATGTACAGGGAAGTACCTTTGTTTTGAAAATATAAAGTGGAATAAATTTCATGATTGTAAAATCTTTATTTTTGACGATATTTATAACAAGTGCTGTAAATGCAGGCATAACCGATAAGCAATTTTCTGCTGATGCAGTAATCACTATTCCGGGTGAGCCTAAAACTACAAGCAAACTGTATGTTGGTAATAATGTTGTGCGCACTGAAGTGCAAACACCAAATGGTTTAATTGTTGATATAGTCTATCCGCTCAAAGGCAAGCTTATTAAGTTAAATCCACAGCTAAAACAATATATTGAAATTCCTATTGAGAAGCAGACTGAGTCATTGCAAACAAAAACAAACCCCTGTTATAAATTGCAAAATGCCAATTGCACACAGTTAGGTGAGGAAAGTATTAATGGACAGAAAACACAAAAATGGCAAATCGTTACACAACAGCAAGGAAGAAATACGAGAACATTGCACTGGGTTGATATAAAAAGGCAGTTGGCTGTGCGTGAGTTTTTTGCTGATGGATCAATGGCCGAAATGGTGCTTGAAAAAAATGAAACAGTTAATAAGCGTAAGGCTGAAAAATGGGTCAGAACATTAAGTCGGCCTGATGGTTCGACGGTTCAGTCATTTCAATGGTATGACCCGCAACTAAAAATTTCTATTCGAGAAGAACTCCCGGGTGGGTTTGTTCGTGAATTAAAAAACATAAAAACCGGTTTGCAAAATAGTGCGCTATTTAAAATACCTGAAAATTATAACGCTATGAAACCGGTTAAAAACATGAACCAGACAAATCAGTTAAAACGGTAATTAATGTGATTAGTTTAATAGCAAATTTAAAAGGTGGGTCAGGGAAGAGTACGGTCGCATTTAATCTGGCGCTGTGGCTGAAAGAGCAGGGCGAAGACGTTGTTGCGTTTGATCTCGATCCACAAGGCACGCTGTTTGATGTTGCTGCTGTTCGTAAAGAAGAAGAGTTTGAAGCGCTGGATGTTAAAACTGATGTTAGTGAAATTGAAATATTATCTGGAATGCAAATATTGGTTGATGTGGGCGCTTCCAATATGGATGATATGAAACATGCAATAAATTTAGCTGATCGAATTTTCATACCGGTGTCTCCAAGTCAGCCAGACCTGTGGGCAACTCAAAAATTTTTAAAAATTGTGAAAGAGAGTGTAAAGGATAAACAACCCGATATGTTTGCATTTATTAATCGTGCTGATACTCACAAATTGGTGAAAGAATCAGATGAAACGGAATTCGCCTTAAATCATTTGAAAGAAATAACGGTAATACCTTATAGATTGTGTCAGCGAACCATGTTTAGGCGAACATTGAGTGAAGGCATGTCTATTAATGAAATTGCACCCAATAGTAAAAGTGCAACTGAATTTAACTTATTAGCATCGGCATTGTTTGCGGGTGAAATAAATTAATTAAATGTGTTGGCAGATATAAATCTGTCAACAAAGTAACTGGAGTATGAAATGAGTAAATTATTAAAAAACATGGTTTGGCCGGTGATATTTCTCGGTATTTTACTGGCGATTATTTATTATCGAGCATTTTTATTCACGCCAAATTTTAATTTACCTGTTGATGCGGCTATTGATGATGCATCGAAGTCTATTGATTTTAAAATACCGTCGTACCAGCTGTCCGATAATGAACAACCGGTTTATAATCAGTTGTTTGGTGAGAGTGAGGCCACCACAGATGGTGCATTAAATAACACGACAGAAGTGCAATCTGAGGAATTAGACAATACAGATAGTCAGGCCTTAGTTGAGGTTGAGGTTGAGATTGAGGAAGAGGCTGAGTCTGACAGTGGTTTAGGTATTGACGAGATAGTATTGGCGGTTAGAACAACTGTTAACGAAGCACTGGAGATATTTAAAGAAGAAAATAAGCAGGGCTTAGATGATCAGCCTGTAGATAAAAAATCGGTATTAACAGAAAGTGAGATGTTGTTTAAGGCACGCCTTGCCTACTGGAATCGGGATTTAAAAACAGCAGAAGAAACCTATATTGCATTAACAGAACTGGCAGAAGATCCGAATGCTTACGGTGAACTGGGAAATTTATATTATATGCAATCAAAATGGAAGAAGGCGAGCGAGGCATATTATCACGCGGCAATAAAATTAAAGTCGATCAATCAGATTGATCAAGCGTACCATCTATTAAGAATAATACGTGGACTTGACTCAAGCACGGCCAATAAACTTCAATCTGAATTGCAACAGTCAAGTTAAATATTGAGAGAAAATCATGAGTAAAAGTAAATCTGGGCATAAAAAAATAAAAAATGTCAGAGAGGTTATTATCGAGTCAATTGAGTGCGAGCCGGGTATTGAGGGCTGCACTGCGGATCCTGATACTTGTCCAAACTCGCCTGATGTTTGTGATAAAAAATTATCTATGTTCGGTTATTATGATGACACGATAAAAGAAAGTGTTGAACAAACCTTAAGCAAAAGTCTGGATGAATTAACAAATACATTTACCGCCAGCGCGAAAAAATGGGAAATGGTTGTGTACCCTGCCATGTTCGCCTTTATTTTATTATCAGTTTACGGTTTTTTTCTCATCTTTAGTTTGACCAAGGATATTTCTTCAGTGACACACGAAATGGTAATCATTAGTAAAAATATGACGGAGATATCGAAAGACGTTCATGAAATGAATGTAGTTATGAAGCAACAGTCATTACAGGTTGGTGAGATGAATAATCACATGCGAAATATGTCAATCTCTGTTAATCAGATGAGATATGACATGTCAATTATGAATAGTAATGTCTCGCGACCAATGAATTTCATGAACTCATTTATGCCGTGGTAATAAATTTGTAGTTACGAGTTCATCCCAATCTTATAGGAGGCAGAGTTGCACCGGATTAGCTTAAAAAATTAAGGGCTCGTTTTTACAAGAGTTGTGACGGATAAGTAGTTTCTGAAATATTGATGGCTAACTTATATATTCAAACTCCGCCCGCCATCCACTGGAATCACCTGCCCCGTAATATACTCCCCGTCCATGATTAAAAACTTAACCGCTTTCGCAATATCCTGTGGGCAGCCCTGACGTTTTAATGCGGTGCGCTCTAAAATAGACTCCTGCACCTGCGGGTCTAGTTCGGTGCTCGGCCACATTATCGCCCCCGGCGCGACTCCGTTTACCCGAATTTCTGGTCCAAGTTCTTTTGCCAGTGACTGGGTAATCATCGCTAAGCCAGCTTTTGCAGCACAGTAAACCGGGTGCTCTTTCATTGGGCGAAAGCCGTGAATATCAACAATATTAATAATACAGCCATGCGTATTTTTTAAATAAGGGGTGGCGGCCTGCGATAGAAAAACAGGCGCTTTTAAATTGCTGCCCATTAAATCATCCCAATGGGCTTCGGTGATTTTTCCTACGGGTGTTGGGTAAAAGCTGGAGGCATTATTAATCAACACATCTAGCCCGCCCCAGATTGACGCTGCACTCTCAACGAGTTTATCTAATGTGGCGGTGTTTAATAAGTCGGCCTGAATGATGGCGGCTGAGTTAGGGCGCTGAGCATTGAGTTTGTCTGCCAGTGCAGAGGCACTTGCTGATGAGCTGCGATAATGAATGACAATATTCATTCCAGCGGCATGTAATGTGCGGGATATTTCTGCACCAATGCGTGCGGCGGCACCGGTAATAAGTGCGGTTTTATGAAGAGTTTGTTTTGGCATGATAGAATGTCGCTAATTATTTTTTAAATATTGTAGCATCAATGCAAGCACTGGATTTACCTGAACCGTCGGCGGCGGAAAAAAATCATAGCGAAAAGTTAATCGAGCTAATTAAGCAACGCATTGTAGATGCAGGTGGCTGGATCGATTTTGAGCAATATATGCAATTGGCATTATATGCTCCTGCGTTAGGTTATTACAGCGCAGGTGCACAGAAATTTGGCGAGCAGGGCGACTTTATTACCTCGCCGGAAGTGAGTCCGTTATTTGCACAAACGCTGGCAAATCCGCTGGCAGCATTACTCAAAAAAATTCCCGACGCAAAAATAATTGAATTCGGGGCTGGCTCAGGTAAATTAGCAGCGGATTTATTATTGGCGCTGCAGTCGCTAGAGATATTGCCAGATGAGTATTTTATTGTTGAACTGAGTGCGGACTTGCAACATCGCCAGCAGCAAACGATACAGGAGAAGGTACCGGATTTATTGAGTCGTGTCTGCTGGTTAACGCAGCTTCCAGAATCACCCGTTAATGCGGTTGTGATTGCAAATGAAGTTATTGATGCAATGCCGGTGCAGCGTTTTGCTTTTAAAGATAAACAGCTTGAGCAGCTAGGCGTTGAAATTCTGGATGATGGGTTACAGCTGGCGTATAAAACAGCACCGGCATTTTTATTAGATAAAGTTAATCGGCTGAATGAAAATTTCAAGCACGTTGATTACCGTTATAACAGTGAAGTTAACTGTCAGATTAAACCCTGGGTAAAGTCGCTTTCGCAATGTATTAACAAGGGCGCTGTATATCTAATTGATTATGGCTACCCACGTAGTGAATTCTATTCTGAAGATCGGCACATGGGAACATTTCTCGGTTATTATAAGCATCGCTCAATTGATGCGCCTTTATGGTATCCGGGACTGCAGGATTTAACTGCATTTGTAGACTTTACCGAAGTGGCGGAAGCGGCAATTGAAAATGGTTTTGATGTGGATGGTTTTACATCGCAGGGAAACTTTTTAATGAATGCGGGTCTGACTGATGTTGTCGAAAAAATAAAAATAGATAACGATATTCAGCGTTTGAAAATTATGCAACAAATGAAAACCTTAAGTTTGCCCGGTGAAATGGGTGAACGCTTTAAAGTGATTGGCTTGTCAAAAGGCATGGATGAAAACATAGCAGGTTTTGAACTGCGTGATTTTCGATATAGATTATAAATAAAAATTGATCTTATTTTAAAAATATAAAAGAGAAGTGGAATGGATTTTATACAAATATTAGTGCTGGCATTGGTTCAGGGTTTAACTGAGTTTTTACCTGTGTCGAGTTCGGCGCATTTAATACTGGTGCCAATTTTAACCGGCTGGGAAGATCAGGGGCTGGCATTTGATGTGGCAGTGCATGTTGGCACACTGGCAGCGGTAGTTATTTATTTCAGAAATGAAATTACAAAAATGACGATTTCATGGAGCGCCTCGGTAGTTGGTAAAGGTTTTGATAAAGATGCAAAGTTAGCGTGGGCAGTTTTATTCGGCACAATACCAGTTGGTCTTGCGGGCTTGTTTTTTAAGGATTTTATTGAATTACATCTGCGTTCACCACAGGTTTTAGCAACGTCAACATTAGTGTTTGCATTACTGTTATGGTGGGCCGATGCAAAAGGTCGCGAGACTCGTGATGAGTATTCGCTACGCTGGACAGATGTTTTGTTTATTGGTCTTGCGCAGGCGTTGGCATTAATACCGGGCACATCTCGCTCCGGTGCAACTATGACCGCGGGTTTGTTTTTAGGTTTGTCACGTAAAGCATCGGCACGATTCTCTTTTTTGTTATCAATCCCGGTAATTGTATTGGCGGGTGGTTTAAAAGCATTAGACTATCTGGAAGAAGCAACAATAGATGACATGCAACCCCTGATGCTGGGTGCTCTTTTATCCGGCGTAAGTGCATATTTCTGTATTCATTACTTTCTTAAATTATTAGAAAAAATGGGTATGATGCCATTTGTGATTTATCGAATTATTCTGGCGATATTTTTATTTGTTATGTTTGCTGATGTTTAGTCGTAATCCAGATTTAAAGTATAAATCGTTGTGGCTATCGATTGGTTATCTATTGGTGGGATATGTTATTTATAGCTCGCTGACGCCAAGCCCAATTGAAGTTGATATTAACTACTTTGATAAATACGCGCATACCTTTGGCTACTTTGTTTTAATGGGCTGGTTTATGCAAATATATCACGCAAAAAAATCAGTGTTATTTTGCGCAATTATTTTAATTTCAATGGGAGTTGGGCTGGAATTTGTGCAGGGAATGACAGGTTATCGGTATTTTGATTTGAATGATATGCTGGCAAATGCTTCGGGTGTTTTTTTAGCCTGGGTTTTAGTTAAAACGCCATTTCCAATCATTCTCTATCGCATTGAATCTAAAATATTTAGATAATAATTGAACGCCTATAATATCTCAATACGATTGCGGCCTTTTTCTTTAGCATTATAAAGCGCATGATCTGATCGCCTGACAATATCTTCGTGAGTGTCTTCTTTACAAATCTGAGTGATACCTATACTGGCGGTGACTTTTCCAACATTAACGAAGTCAGTTTCATTAATGGCTTTGAGCAAGTTATTTGCAACGTGTTCCGTTTGTTCGGGTGTCGATTGAATAATAAGTAAAATAAATTCTTCACCACCCCAGCGCCCGGCGCTATCAGATCGTCTGATGCTGGATTGTAGAATGTCTGAAAATTGTTTGAGTACTTTGTCACCTGTTTCGTGGCCATAAGTGTCATTGATTTTTTTAAAGTGATCAATGTCAATGTTGAGAATGTTAAACGAATGTTGATAACGCTGAAATCGATCCAGCTCCTGATCCAGTAACTGACTAAATTTCCGGCGGTTATGAAGGCCGGTAAGCGGGTCTGTATTGGCAAGCGTTTCCAGTTGTTCTGTGCGCTCAATTAGTGCGCGTGTTCTGTCTTCTATTATTGCTTCCAGGCGCTGTTGATAGTCGAGCAATGTTTCGTCCAGTGCTATGTGTTTGATAAGCACGTGGCGCGAATAGAAACCCATCGCAATAAATATTAATAGCACCAGAATACGCATCCATAGATGCGATATTTCATCCGGGGAAAAAATATTATTCAGTAAATTTTGTTCAGAGCCGAAAAAAACAACATCGATAATGGCATCAACAACCCATGTGAATAAACCAAATACAAGCCCTGCAATGGGAAGCATGAATGGCTTCTCAGCGATAGGGGCTATATGTTTCCTTTGTATTTCCACGTGTTAAGCCTGCTTAAGTTCAAGATGGTTGCTTTAGGTAGTATAGATTAAATTTTAAACATCTCCTGACGAGTGTCTATTTTTTAGGCGGCCATAAGTCCAAGTCGAATGGCCAGTCGAGTTAAGCCTGCGATATCAGAAATATTAAGTTTATTTTTAATGCTGGTGGTGTGATGCCCGACCGTTTTCGGACTGAGGTTTAAAAGATCAGCTATATCACTGACGGTTTTACTGTCGGCCAGTAATAAAAACACTTCAAACTCTCTGGGGCTTAATACAGTGAGTGGATCGCCATCAACTAATTTTCGCGCGTTAACTAAATAAGGCATTAACTCCTGTCCAATAAATACTTCGCCTTTTGCAACCTGTCGAATCGCTTCTATCATTACCTGTGATGCGCTGCGTTTAGAAATGTAGCCGAGCACACCAAGGTCAAGTGCGCGGGTTAGAAAAACTTCATTTTCATAAACGCTAAACACCAAAATTTTAGCCTGTTTATCCTTGCTTAAAATGCGCCGGCTAGCTTCAAGTCCGCCAATGCCCGGCATTGATAAATCCATAACCAGCACATCTGGCGTGTGTTTGAAATATTCGCTATAGGCACTGCCGCCGTCAGTGGCTTCGGCAATCACCTTGATGCCGTCGGTGGCTTCCAGTAACCGGCTATAACCGGCGCGTACAACTTCATGGTCGTCGACCAGCAATACGCTGATATTATTTTGGTTGTTCATGTTGTTAGTTGATGCTCATGGTATTGTTTTTATCTTTGTGAAAATGACTCTAGCTTAAGGGGACAGAAATAATAATAGCGACACCTTTTTGTATATCGCTAAAAATTTGCAAATTTCCATTCAGCGATTCTACTCGTTCACGCATGCCAATTATACCCAGCCCCTGACTATGTTGTTGCAGGTTAAATCCATCTCCATTATCGGTGACTTCCAGTTGTATTTTTTTAGATGTGTTTTGCAATGAAATGGTGACGTTACTTGCATTAGCATGTTTGGAAATATTGGTTAAGCATTCCTGCACAATTCGATACAGCATAATGTTTGTGTGCTCACTTAAATGAGATAAATCACCATCGGTTGTAAAGATGCAACGAGTATCTGGGTTACGACTTTCCCAGGCTTTAATTTCATCTCTAAGCGCTTCAACTAAACCTAAATTATCTAAAATACCGGGGCGCAGTCTGTGCATCATTGAATGTACTACATCATAAACCCGTGACGAAACATCCATAATAGCAGTGGCGCTGGTTTCAATTCTTTTGTCTTCGTTAGACAGGTCACGAATTAATTCGGCATCGGCTTGAATGGCGGTTAGGCATTGGCCGAGTTCGTCGTGTAATTCCCGCGCCAGATGTTTGCGTTCGGCTTCCTGTATTTCAAGTGAGTTGTGAATTAACTGACGATTCTCCTGCAATAATTTTGTTGAACGTGCTTCGGCTTTTTGTAACTGTTGTGAGCGGTTAGAAACTTCGCTAACCATGCGATTAAAAGCAACTGCGGTTTTTCCTACTTCGTCGCCAATATCTGTGGGAACGGTTACCGAATAATTTCCACCTTCAACTTCAGCAGCTGCATTTGATAATAAACCTAAACGGCGGGTTAAGCCGATGCCGATAATAATAGTGACTAGCACGGTTAAAATAATTTCAATTGCGGCAATGCTCATACCACGAATACGAGATTTTTTTATCGCATCCTGCATAATGCCAAGCGAGAACCCCATGGATACTTTTCCCATGGCCTGGCCTGCAACTTTTATATCTTCGGTAATATCAAAAATTCCATCGTCGGTTTGTGCCGGGCTGATGTCCGCATGCGGTCGATTTTTTTCGGGGAATTGGCCCGACTGAATTGGACCCGATGGAAATGGACCCGATGGAAATGGACCAAGCGAAATTACCATTTTGTCATCACGATCGAAAATTGCCAGATATAAAAGTTCTTTGTAGCTGGTGACATTTTTTAAATAATCTTCCAGCGATGCATAATCTACCGCTACCATATACGTGCCAGAGGTGTTGGCAACTTGCTGGATCATGCTGCTGGCGGTATCACGTAAACGATCAGTGTGGGTGGTTTGAATAATCGAAATATTATTCCACACCAGAATAGACAGCATTACAATTTCAATAATCACTACGCTTATAATCAGGCGGCAACGTAAAGACTGAAGCAGGGGAATAGATTGAGGCATAATTATTGTTGTAATATCTGTGTGTTAAGTTTTTCATATTCCTCGGCACGAGACAGTCGGAAGCCATTAAAACGATTGTGCTTGAGCACCTGTTTTCCTTCTACGGTTGAATTCATACCAAGTAATAATTGAGTGATTTGAGTGGCGCAGGCTTCGCTAATTTTATCGCCTACGCTAATGGGTATGTGAGGTGCGCGTTCGGTTTTTGCGATAATGCGCATGCTGTCTCTGACCTGTTGGCTAGCTGCCGCGTAAGGCGGCTGCATTAAGGCAGATGCATCGGTGATGCCGTGGTAAGACGAAAGTAATGATGCATTGTGAGTGGGGGTGGGAATAATGATTAAATCTGTATCCGGGTTTATGCCGTGTTGCTTTAAATGTTTTTTAATTAATAAAGTGGCTAAACTTTTTGTGTCGACGGTGGCCAGACGTTTGCCTTTTAAATCATTAACGTTTTGAATGTGACTTTTTTTAGGCACCACAAAAACCGCGCGCATGCCGGGGGAGTCAACGCTGGCAATTAATCGATAACTGGATTTTCGTGCAAGGGGAAAAAAATGCGGTGCAGTAAATAAAATATCGTAGCGTTTATCCTGAGTGGTGCGGCGTGAAAATTCGTTAAAGTTAGGTGCGGTTTCAATGCGAATCTGGGTGTTGAGGTGTTGCGATAAATAATTCACTAACGGGGTGAATCGAACGACTAATTGTTCGGCGCTCACAAAAGGTAAAATACCAAAAGTTAATGGGCTGGTTTGTGCGCAGGTGTTATTGGGTTTTGCAAAGCTGGAGCCGCTAAACAGGCATAAAAAAATACTACTAACTAATATTAAAAATTTCATTAATAAAAACTTCATTGGGCCAGTATAAGGAATGTGTGGAGATAAGCAAAGTTCTGACAAGTGCATAGCGTGAATGGGAAATATAAAGTACAGGGGTTGATGTTAAAAAGAGCCGCTGAAAAAGGTGGGCGAAAAAAAAGTGGGCCAAAAAAGGTAGGACGGGGAAAGATTAATCTGGGTAAAAATCTTTCCCCGGCCCTTAAAAGTGTTACGCGATTTTAAGTCGCGTAACGAGTACTAGTGACCGCCAGAAATACTTCCGCCAAGGAAGCTCGGGCCCGCACCAAACGGAGGCTGAACAAAGCTGGTATCCGGTGTGTTATCCGGCTGACCAATTTGCTCGCTCTCGGCTTGTGGCAGATTACCTGGAGACTTGGAGTCAACCGTAACCACACGACCCTGACCTACACCAAACTGTGTTTCGGTGACGGTTTTGCCAGGCAGGCTATCAAGATAGCGACGCAGTGCATGCACCGGGTGCAGGTAGTTATTAGGTGCTACCTGTTTTACTTTAGGGCCGGTAATAATGCCGACTTTATTCACCGGCTCAGTCAGTGTGATTGCACTGCTGTAATCATCTGCATCGGCAAGCTGGAAGAACTTGTGGTTTGCACCACCGCCAGTGCGACAGACTTCATCCAGCGCATTACCGTGACCGTAGCAAGATGCGAAAACATAACGCTTGCCCGGATCAATTGGCTTACCACCGATTGTCGTTTCAACGATGCGGCCGCTAGAGCTGCCAAAGGGACGGTTTTTCAGATCTAACTTTTGCGTCATATTTGCCAGCCCTAAGTACCAGCCACCACGTTGCATAAAGATATTACGATCAAATACCGCGCCTAAAATAGTATTTAAGCTGCCTTCAATCGACGCGCCGGAGAAGTCTGCAATATTAACCGCAGGTGCAATCGGGAACCAGGTGTATAAATCACGCAGGGTGATGTCCTGACCGGGGAGCACGGCATTGCCAAAGCGGAAGCCATTAGCCATAGAGATATCTACGCCATTTTCCCAGCCGGGTACGTTTCTTACGTCTGCAACATTGTCAGTTACATTAAGAATGGCATCGGCGAGGAAGTTGTTTAACGTGTCTTCCAGAACATGATGACGCAGTAACAGTGTATCGGTATTACCGACCACAGTATCTAAATCATCAACTAACTGTAAGCCCTGTACTGCTGGGTTAAGAAAGCCACCCGGCAGGAATGAGTGGCGCTTAACCAGGCCGTCTTCACCGGCGATGAAGTCTTCTTCCATTGCGGCAACCAGTTCTAACATGGCAGGGTCTTCTACAACAGACTCATCAACGGGAATGGCTTCCCAGTCAAAATCAACTACACGACCGTGGCTTACTTCCAGATCAAGGCGTCCCACATACATATCGCGGTTAGTTTCTACAACGATAGCACCGTGTTTACCGAGAATGTGTCGTGCTTCATGACTCAAAGATGCGCCAGGTTCAGTGCGTAACACCTTCTTTTTAGATACGACTAATGCGCCCAGTGTCACTTCGTGAGTGTGTGCAGAGTACATCACATCGATGTCTTTAAAGTGTTGTGCAATTTTAATGTTTTGTGGCAAGCCTAATTCAGATTGAACCACAATAAGTTCAGCGCCTTCAGCTTTAACCTGATCAATAATGCCAGGTAATTCTTCGATGCCCTGAGTAAAGCGCAGGCCAATATTAAATGCATCAGCCTGTTGTGGCACGATAGAGGCGGTTAAACCAATAACGGCGATTCTTGTGCCATCACGGTCGAGCATTTTGTAAGCGGGTAAAACCGGCTTGCCGTGAAGGGGTAATGGCAGAGGTGCTGCGTTATATAAGTTAGCCGCAACCGTTGGGAAGTTGGCTTTGATTACGCCCTTACCTTCAGGCGTAGGAAAAGGTGCTGTTGCGGTAATTTCAGTACAGCTATAACCACTGGCGGCATCAGTTAAGCCGGCAATTAGCGGTACGCTATCGCAGCTAATGTGACCTGTCATGGCGCGTAAGTTGCCCGGAATAGTGGGCTTGGGGCCGTAGCTGGTAAAGCGATTGCGGAATACCGCGCCGCCGTAGCCGAAGTCCCAGTTGCCTGGTGTATACACGTCAATACCAAATGCATTCATTGGAACCATCATGGCATCGCCAAGGGTGAACATGGCTTCTGCGCTGCCGTGGGTTAAATCACCAGCAGATAATAAAACCGCTTCAGGGTTGTCGCCGCGAATACCGTCTACAACGGTTTTTAATCGCGCTAAACCACCAGAGCTGGCCACTTCACGTTCAGTGCCATCGATGTTTTTTAGTACCGCGGCATGTGGAACTAATGTGCCGTGAAGGTCGCCCATTTGAATTAAGGTGACCGAGTTTGTATCTGCAAGCGCCTGTGTGCTCATGGCGCCTAATGCAACAGCTGCAGAGAGTAGCGTTTTACAAACGACTCCTGTGCCCTTGCGGGTGGTTTTAAATTTGTTGTTTATTTTCATTTTTTGAAATCCTTCAAGCATTTATGTAATGCCAGAGAGCATTACCAGAATTATTTACCCGATGAAGGGTAAATCTGATAAGGCAATAACCCTATAGGGAAACTCCTTATTAGGAGCAGGGGGGAAACCTATTAGTAAATGCTTAATTTTGTTTGAGATGGTGTTTATAAGATTTTTTGTTGACGCGAATAGATGAATTTTATAGCAATAGAATAAGTTCAACGGTATATTAGCAACTTCTGAAATTATTGATATACATCAACACTCTGTTCGGGTGAAGTTAGATAATCAGAGTCAGGAGATATCATTAAAAACAATAAATTTAGTACGTGAAAGATTGTGTCAATTGCGAAAAAACAAGCAGCTAAATTTAAGTTTTTAATACTGTACTTATCCCCCATATTAAAAATTTAACGATTTATTGGTGGGTTACAAGATATGAATAATATCTTAACTTAGAGGTATAAAAAAATGAAAAATCTAACTTTGTTAGGCAAAAAACTAGCGGCAACCTCTGTGGCTGTAATGGCAGCGGGGCTGTTTTCGAGTATGGCGGGTGCAGGCACTATAGTGGGAACTGCGCATGATTTATCCGCAAATGGTTACAGTGGTGGTGAGATATGTGTGGTTTGTCATACTCCGCATAATTCCGACACTTCCGTGAGTGAAGCGCCATTATGGAACCACGCGATTACTGGTGTGACTTTCGCGATGTACTCTTCGGATACACTGGATGCGATACAGGATGGTCAGCCTACTGGCACATCTAAACTCTGTCTGTCATGCCATGATGGTGTAACTGCGATAGATAGCTTTGGTGGAAATGTGGGTACAGTTGTAATGAATGGTTCACCGGCTATTGGTCTGGATGGATTAACTAATGACCATCCAATTTCAATTGTTTATGACACTACACTGTCACAGGTAGACCCCGGTTTACATGATCCTGCTACAGCAACTGTTACTATTGGTGAAAACGGCGACAAAACAAGAACCGGTACCGTTAATGACTTAATGCTGTCATATGGTAAGGTGCAATGTAGTTCATGCCATGATGTACATAATAACTTTGTAGGTCCAGGCACAAACGACCAGCCTTTCCTTAAAGTGAGCAAAGCGGGCAGCCAGATTTGCCTAACTTGCCACAATAAGTAAAATGTCCGAGGGGTCCTCCTTTGCGGAGGGCTCTTAGCATCGGGCTCAGATTTCTGGGCACATAACTGTCAAGTATTTTCAGAGAGGTCTGTTGTGCGTTCAAAAAATCATATAATTAATCTTTTGCTCATGCCTCTTATTCTGGCGAGCCTTCTTTCAGGTTGTGCGGGATTTTCAGAAAAAGAAGAGCAAAGCGTCTTTTATCCCCCATTACCCAGTCCACCACGCATTCAATACTTAACCAGCTTTTCAGACCCTCGAGACCTGGTTACGGATGAAACCGGCTTTAGTGATTTTGTTTTAGGTGAAAAGGAAAAAGGCGTCACCCTGATAAATAAACCTTACGGCGTTGCGATTAAAGATGGCGTGCTTTACGTGGTTGATATCAGGGGGCCGGGCTATGCAACATTTGATTTGAAAAATAAAAAGTTCGATATGATTTACGGCTCTTTTTCCAGCAAGATGAGAAAGCCGATTAATATTGCGATTGACGAACAGGGTAATAAATATATTACCGATACCATTCGCAGCTTAGTGCTGGTGTATGACGCGCAAAATAAATTTGTAAGAATCATTGGTGACGGTGAGTCTTTTAAACCTTCCGATATTCTCATTGCAGATAATAAGCTCTTTATTACCGATATTAAAAATCATCGCATTGTGGTGCTGGATAAAAATACCGATGCACAGCTTTACACCATTGGTAGTGTTGGCTCAAAAGAAGGTGAGTTGTTTTATCCTACTAATCTGGCACTTGGGCCGGATAACTATTTATACATTAGTGAAACTGGAAACTTCAGGGTGCAGAAATTCACACTGGACGGAAAATTTGTAAAAAGTTTTGGCAAAGTCGGCACCGGTTTAGGGCAGTTTGCCCGACCTAAAGGGGTAGCGGTTGACCGTGATGGCCGCATCCATGTTGTTGATGCGGCATTTGAAAATGTTCAGATGATGAATGCTGATGGCAAATTGCTGATGTTCTATGGTGAGCCAGGCAGTAATAAGGCGAATATTAATTTACCGACAGATATTTTTATAGACTATGACAATGTTGAATATTTTCGTCGCTATGCGAAGCCGGGCTTTGAGATGGAATACATTGTGCTAGTGTCCAGTCAGTTTGGTGATAGCAAGGTTAACGTATTTGGTTTTGGTAAAATGAAAGATATGGATTATCCAGTAGATGATGTTCAGCCATTAGAAAATAACCCAGCAAGCGAATAACGGTTTTATAAAAATGATTATCGTAATGGTCATAAAGAAAGCCATAAAGTATGAAGTAAAAAAACAGAAATATAAAACATGCAACGAGGTGTCAGACTTTTAAAAACCACTATTCAGCAGGGAATATTTATTTTCCTGTGCTTCAGCTCATTAAACGTAAAGGCTGAGGATATAAAAGCATTCACAGTAACCGATGTGGAAAGTGAGTTGGTGTTTCGTTATCTGAATGATGAGCAAACATTCTATAACCAGGGTACAAAAACACAGCAGGATAAGCGGCCCACCTTTCAGGAAGAATACATCGTTAATACCAATAGTTATGTTTTTCATCCTAATTTATTAAGCATGGAACTGGGTGGTAGCGTGTTACTCGATCAGAGCACATTTGAAACACTGAATGCTAAAAACAGTAATAATGAAGCGCTGTTGGGTTACAACGCGCGGCTGGATTTTCTAAATAAAAAACCTTACCCGATTTCGGTTTATTATGATAAGCGCAATCCTTCAGTATCAGTTGGATTAGCCGGACGATTTTTACAGGAAAATATAAAATACGGTGCCGAGATGGCATTGTTACAACCGGTTTTACCGGTGCAGGTTACCTTGACAGCATATCGCCAAACGGTCAAAGGTGAAGGCCTTGATCAGGTGACTGATGATGATCTGGAGCATGTTGATGTTCGTTTGTATCGAGCTTATGGTAAAGGTAATCATGCGCAATTAACGTATCAAATTAATAATCGTGATTCACGCAGTGGTAATCCTGATCTTCCTATCGTTAGTCGAACTACCAGTACAACATCAACTTATCTGGATGCTAAAAATGTATTGGGGAGTGAGCTGCAGGGCGAGTTAATTACGATTGCGTCGTACAATACTCAAGAGGAATTTCCGCGCCGAGAAGAACTGCGTTTTAACCCCATGATTAACTGGCAGCACAGTGACAGGCTGCGCTCCTTCTATCGCTTAAATTATAATGATATTGCTGAAGAGGACATAGATATTCAGCAGACTTTTGTAACCGGTGGCATGGGTTATAGTGGTTTGCGCTATGAAGGTAGCATGGATGTACACGGGGAAGATAATCAATCTACCACACTGGATTACCAGAATGTCGGAGCCAATTATGCGCTAAGTCATGATCGCCCAATCGCCATCGGTGCGATAAAGCTAAGTTACAGTGGCAGTTACGATTATCGAGATCAGGCGTCGAGCGATAATTTATTTGAAATATTTGGTGAAGAGCATGAAATGCTGGGCACGACACCGGTAACATTAGTGCGTGATTTTGTTGAAACATCAACGATTAACGTCTGGAATACATCGCGTACACAGCTTTATATTGAAGGGCTCGATTATCGTCTTTTAGATGTGGGTTCGCAGACACAGGTGCAGCGCCTTACTGGTGGAAGTATTATTAGTGGGCAGACTGTATTGATAGACTATAGCTATAACACCGGTGGTACATTTGCTTACGATTTAGTGAGTAATAATTTTCAGCTAAGCTGGAGCCCGTCACGGTTTTATGAAATGTATATTCGTTATTTGAACTCGCAGCAAAATTTACGTGATGGTGAAGTGACCAATATTCAACTGAACTCGCTCACCAGCAGAACCTATGGCATTAGAGGTGACCAGCCGCTGGAGAATGGCATTAATTTGGGTGGTGAACTTTATCTGGAGCAGCGCGATGAAGATATTAACCCGTTTACCCGTGAGAGTCTGGATGCCTATGTGGAATTTCCGCTGCCGCGCATGACCAGTTTGCGTATGTCAACACGACGCGTTATCGTCGATAATGAAAATTCAGTTGAAGATGTTGACCTCACTGGTTATATTTTGCGCCTGCAAACACAGCCCTGGTTAAGGGCGCGTTTGAGTTTTGAGTCCAGTTATGAAAATGATATTGGCGGAACAATTAACCGCACCTTAAAAATTCAACGAATACAATTTGGCTGGGCATTTCGCCAGTTAAGAGTGACTGCCGATGCCCATTATTCAACTGAGCAGCAGGGTGTAACTGACCGTGATCGTTGGGCAGCTAAAATAATTGTAAGCAGGATGTTTTAAATGAAAATGATTCGCTTATTACTGGTTATTACATTTGTGGCTTTGTTAAGCACCTGTGCCAGTGTTGATACTCAACCGAAGTCGTCAGGTCTATTCTGGCCGTCATCTGTAAGCCCCAAAATAAGTTTTGTGCAGTCATTTTCAACACCGGATGAGCTGGGCATTGGGCGGAGTTTCTGGCAGTGGGTGGGCGATGTAGTTTTTGGTGGCGATGAAACGCACATGGTGCGCCCGATGGATGTGGTGACGGTGGGTTCACATCTAATTTATGTTGCCGACCCGGGCGTGCGAGGAGTACACCGCTTTGATACCCGCGACCAGAGTTATCATTTAATTCAGGCTAAAGATGCGTTTGAGTTGCCATCGCCGGTTGCGTTGGCGGCAGATAAAAACGGCAATGTTTATGTCAGTGATTCAGAGTTGGCGCAGCTATTCGTCATTCGTAAAGACACAGAAGTTGCGGTGCCGGTTGTGTTAGATGAAGTATTGCAACAACCCACCGGTTTGGCTATCGATAACAGCAGGGATAATAACAGCGGGGATATTTACCTGCTAGACACACCGCAGCATCAGGTGCTGGTATTTACGGCTGCCGGGCAGTTAAAAAAACGTATTGGTCAGCGGGGAATCAAGGCCGGTGAATTTAATTTCCCAACGCATATCCAGATAAAAAATAATACTTTGATGGTAACGGATTCGTTAAATTTTCGAATTCAGTTATTTGATTTAAGCGGAAACTATCTGAGTGGTTTTGGTCAGGCCGGGCAATCTAGTGGTCACCTGTCCAGACCGAAAGGCATTGCGATGGATAAGGCCGAACATATTTATGTTGTTGACGGGCTGCTGAATAATATTCAATTGTTTGATCGTGGTGGGCAATTATTAATGTCGGTGGGCGAGCAGGGTCAACAGCCCGGACAATTCTGGTTGCCGACAGGAATTCATATTAATGAACAACAAAAAATTTATGTAGCAGATTCGCATAACCGACGGGTGCAGGTGTTTCGCTATAACGGGAATGCATTATGAAAAGCCTGAATCAATTCTCATTTACTGGTGTTATCTTAAGTTTAGTTTTACTGTATACCCCGGGTTTATATGCGGGTGTTGCCAGCACCAAACATAATTTATCGGTAACGGGGCAGGGCCCGATTAAAGCCAGTAGTGAACAGGAAATTTGCATCTTTTGTCATACCCCACACAATGCTGCGCCGATGCAGCCATTGTGGAATCGTGAATCCTCCGGCAGTGTTTATACACCCTATAGCAGCACCACAATTGTTAGCTCACCCGGACAGCCAACCGGTGCGTCGATGTTATGTTTAAGTTGCCATGACGGTACGGTGGCATTGGGTAATGTGGTGAGTCGTTCGACACCGATTGATATGGCGGGCGGCATTACAACGATGCCACCCGGGCGCACGCACCTGGGTACAGACTTGTCTGATGACCATCCGGTTTCATTTGCGTTTACACCGGGGCTGGCAACACAGCGCGGCGAACTGGTTGATCCATCGACATTGACGAGTGGCCCGGTGAAGCTGGATAACAGCGGCCAGATGCAATGCACCAGTTGCCATGACCCGCACAATAATGACAATGGTAAATTTCTGGTGATGCAAAATACTGCGTCCTCGCTTTGTCAGGTTTGCCATATTAAAAACTTCTGGGAGCAAACCTCTCACAGCACATCAAGTGCTACATGGAATGGTGTTAATCCAGATCCATGGCCGAACACCGACTCAGCGACGGTGGCGGGCAATGCCTGTGAAAATTGTCACACCCCACATAATGCGGGGAGTCAGCAGCGCATTTTAAATTATGAAATAGAAGAAAGTAATTGCTTAACTTGTCACAATGGCAATGTTGCCACGCACAATATACAGGCCGAGTTTAACAAGTTTGCACGTCATCCTATAGATAATACCGTAGGCATTCATGACCCGATAGAAAGTAATATTATTGCTAGCCGGCATGTGGAATGTGTGGATTGTCATAACCCCCACGCGGCAAATAGTAACAATCCACTGAGTGGTGTGCGGGGAGTGGATCAGCAGGGCAGTGAAATTAACCCGATAAATAATGTGCAGGAATTATGTTATCGCTGCCACGGTGATAGCACCACAAAGCCACCGGCGCGCACTGCCCGACAAATAGAGCAGACCAATGTTCGGTTAGAATTTGATACGATCAATCCTGCGTATCATCCGGTGGCCGGGCCGGGTAAAAATCCTAATGTTCCGAGCTTAATCTCACCGTTAACCACCAGCAGCACTATCACCTGTATTGATTGTCACAACAATGACAATGGTCCTGGTGCAAATGGCAGTGGCCCGAATGGCCCGCATGGTTCAATTTATGAACCCATTTTGGAACGTCAGTATTTAACCAGCGATCCAACCTCGGAAAGTGCATCGGCCTATGCACTTTGCTACAAGTGTCATGATCGAAACAGTATTCTGGGTAACCAGAGTTTTGCTCGACATAGTTTGCATATTCAGGGAAGAGGTATGGGCGGTATGTTTAACTTAAGTACACCCTGTAATGTTTGTCATGACCCTCATGGAATAAGTGCAACGCAGGGAAATAGTACGAACAACAGTAAATTAATTAATTTTGATACTTCTGTGGTCTCGCCGAATAGATCCGGCTTATTGAGATTTGAGTCATTAGGTACATTTGCGGGTCAATGTTATTTAAGCTGTCACAATCAAGATCATAATCCTAAAACCTATGGTACAGGTGGCGGTGGTATGGGTGGCGGTTAATGATGAGACAGTTTTGCTTATTTTTTGTTGTTGTTGCTTTTGTCTCAGGCAACGCCATAGCGCAAACCAGTAAACAAAAAAAAATAATTAATATTAATGAAATTCCTGGGCTGATTGCGACAACAGATTTAAGCAGAGATAATATTCCTAGCCCGCATTGGCAGGATAATAGTTGCAGTGTCTGTCATCAAAGCCAAAGAGGCGCAAACAAGAATAATTTGCGCAAAAAAAATGTTAATGATGTTTGTTTAAGTTGTCACGATGCTGAGTATGATCACCATTATATTCACCCTATTGATATTAAGCCTTCCACTAAAATGTTAAAGCGCATGGATAAGGATTATAAAAAGTCGCTGCGGCAATCATCGGGGAAAATAAGTTGTTCAACCTGCCATGATATTTCAATACAGTGTGAAGCATCCAGAAGCCATCAAAAGTTAACTAACACTAAATTTTTTCGATCCGGTCCGTTTAAGAGTCGAAGTCAGCCCTGCTATTTTTGCCATGATAAAAAACAATATGATAGATTAAATCCGCATCAACAATTAGACGCTAATGGCAAAATAAAAAAACAGACATGCAGTGTTTGTCATGCAGGATCAGTAGATAAACTTCAACGCGCAAAATCAATAAATGATGTTGAATTTCATGCGCCCGCAGACAATCTGGTAAGTATGTGCTGGGGATGCCATGTGTGGACGCCGCATCCAGGTGGGCAGTTTAGTTTCTTTAAAGATAAGTCTGGGCCGAATCATTTAATTAAACCTTCAGCGTTGATTTTAAGGTCCTTGCAAACCTCCGAAAAAACAAAAAAAATAGTGTTTCCGCTGGAGCCTGAAACCGGAAATATATTTTGCGGTACCTGTCATAACCCGCATCAGAGAGGTGTAATAAAAAATAAGGCTGCTGCAAAAGGCGCAGACAGTAAGCGAAGGCTGCGAACACAGAATATCTGTAAAAATTGTCATACTAAATAAGTGTGTTTAGTTTGTAAAAAATAATATGGATTGTAGTTGTTTGAAATCACATCCTGAAAAGATAAATCCACAAACTCAGAGTAGTTGAATTATTAATCGCATTGTTTAAGCAGGTGTTGGCAGGTTTGCATGATTTTTGACATATCCTCTGGTTTATCAATATCCAGAGTTTCAATGCATTGTCTAATTTGTAGAAGATGTTTTTTCTCGCGACGCAACCATTGTATCGCGATGTCTGCGGCTTCATGGGGTACACCAATTTGAGGAGTAACGGTGAAGTCAAGCTGCTGTATTGCATTGCTCACTTCTACAAGAGGAGCGACAATTTGGGTTATATAGTTTTTCCAGTACCTGACGATAGCTGAAGCAATTAGGATGTTAACGGCTAATAAAACAACTGCGGCTTTAGTGAGTCTGGTTATTACAAATTCAGCAGATAGTGTGTTTAGAATATGTATTTTGAACATGTTGTTTTCAATTAATTGATCCAGATCGATATAAAGCCATAACAACGCCAGAGTGATAAGTACCAGCTCAGCAATGACTAAGCTGATCATCAGACGTTTTTGTATGGCGGGATTAATGTAATGGTTGTGTCGTTTGTTTTTAATCATTCGAAAAATATCTCGTTTTGTTTTTACATGTCATGGCATTCAAAACACAGAGATGATGTTTTATTTATATCAATAATTTCACCATGTTTTTTACTGTAGCCTTTATGGCATGAAATACAGCTGACCTTGCCATCAGGCAGAATGACGTTTTTAGAAAGTTTATTTATATCTATATAATTACCTTTAGAGTAAGAATCTCGATACAGCATGCCAACCGGGTGGTTAATTGCACCACTGGAATGTTTAACAATGCCCCTGCTGCTAATGGATATGGATTTTGTGTCACCTTCATTTGCATGGCAGTTAAGACATTCCAGTGAGTAGCTATCAACTACTGAAAATGTTTTTTTAGAGTCATTTTTATGTACTGATTTCTGAATGGAAATACCATCATCTTTCATTATGCTAAAAAAAGAAATTTGATGACAGCTAAGGCAGAGCTGCTTGCCACTGAGATTGCCTTTAATAGATGATGTTGAAATAGCATGTACATTGTGACAGGTGCTGCAGGTCATTTCATTTTTCCAGTCAAGTGGAAAACGAGCGGGTAATTTCATCGATGGAATAAGACCGCTAGGGTGGCTAACTCTTAGCTCTTTTTCATGACATCTTGAGCAGAGTTTTTCCTGTGTGGAAAGTAGCTTAGATGCATTGGTTTTAGTGATGCTTGTTGATGCCATGTGGCATGATGTGCATGAGGTATTACCCGGGTGAAATGATTTTATATTCTTGCTGCTTGAAATAATCTGTGTGGTTGTCATTACCAGCAAAATATAGAGTAAAGTAAGTAGCCATCTATTCATTCAGGTTGCCTTTACTAAAGGCTTCTAGTTTTGCTTTGCCATCAATGCTTTTGAGTTGTTGTAATGCGGCGCTCAAACTATCCGATCTATTATCGTTTTCAACTTGTGTTAATAATTTCTGGCACTGTTCTATTTGTAATAGTAAGTTATGTTTATGAGTTTCTGTGTGTTTAGCTGCTTTAATGATTTTATGTGATAAATCCTGTAAACAATCATCGGCGCGTAGTGCAAGCATTTTATCGGAGTTATGACAATGGCGAAGGTTTTGAGAAAATCGATATAGAGGCCCCGCTATTTTGAAGCTGCCATATAGGCTAATAAACCAGCTGATTAGTGAGCTAAGCAGAACCAGAAGTAACCCGGCTATGCCAATGGCATAAGGCATATTTTTATGGGTGATAATTTGTGACTGAATAAAAGCTTCATAGTTATCAGTACTATCAATCATAATGATTGAAATCATTATCACCAGAATAGAGAATGTGATGATGCTGATAGATAAAGAAACTTTGGCAACAATAGTACTAAACATAATGTAATGCTTCTTCTATTAGTTTTCATTAAAAATTCAATTTATCAGAGTGTGCTTACGGATATTTTCTTTTTGTTTTCCTGATTGTGTTTTTAAATTCCACATTTTAAGGCGTTAATAATATAAGTATAGCACCTGTAATATTATCCTGGTTGCAGATGAATAATAAAATCACTGAAAAGGTTGTTTTATGCAACGAGAAAACATTATAAATTTCTCAGCACGCGGTACATAAGGGATGTTTTTAAGCGGAAGTTTATATACCTGTTCGATGATCTCGCCCAAATTATGGTCAATAATCGAGTAACCCGTTTTAGATATTAATGCCTGTGCCTGAGTATAGTTTTTATTTTGTAAGCGTAGTTCCATTGCCTGTATGCTGATATTGGTGGTAAGTAAACAATATAATTCACGATCTTTTTTGTGGCTAATTAGCCATCTTGAATCAAGGCTGCCTATTTTATTGGCAATCAGAAGATCATTGAAGGCAACGGTAAAGCCATGCAAAGAAAAAAGCAGGTATTTATTTTTATTCGGGGCAGAATTAAAATTAATTGACAGATTAATTCCGGCTATCATTTTTGAGATAATAGTGTCTTTTTTAAGGTTATTAAATTCTAGACGAAAAATAGATTGTTCCGGCCGCGTTTGCAGTGGTATAAGTTTGTTTTTTTTCCATTCGCCCTTATCAATTTTAATTTTAACCGGTATGGGTTTATCAGAAACCGGGCTATCCGTTTTTAATATAAGTAAAAACTGCGGATTATTATTTTTATAAGCAAGCAACATCTCATGTTGGCTATTGCTGCTGGTTTTTATCCAGTAGCCATCATCTGAAGACACTAGCTTCCAGTCATTAGCATTTATAGCGCTACTGAAAATTAATAATAAGATGCTGGTAAAAAATGACTTCATAATATTGCTTTACATTTATCTATCACCGCTCGGTGTCAGGAAGTTAGGGATATAAAATTCCTTGTATTTATCTATCATACCAACAACTGAAGATTTAGTTAACTCATCTACACGTCGAGGCGGGTATCCCAGACTGGCAAATGGAAGGTAGGGCGATTTTTCCTGATGACATTGATTGCACTCAATGGGTTTTTTATTAATGTTTTTATGCACTAGTTTTTTCATTTGTGAGCGTTGTTGTTCGCTAAGTTGATCTTGTTCAGAAATATAGCGCTCAACAAAGGCTTTGTCTTTCTGTGTTTTAAGAAAACTGAATGAGTTACTGTCAATTATTCCGGGAGCTATTTTTGCACCATAATTACCATAAGTTGGATAGTAAGGGTCTTCGGGGTGCGCATACATGTTTTCAATTTCAACCAGTACGGTTGGGTTGGCTGACTGCTTTCCTGTGTCTTTATCATACCAGCGGAATGCCCATTTCGGTGCATTTTTTTCGGGCCGAATATGACAGGTTTCGCAAGCGGTATAAAAAGCATGCATATTCAAAAAACTGCGTACTTCTTTTGATTTGTCATGGGGGACGTTACCGTGACAGCGCACACACATGCTGGCATTATCGGCTTGAACTTCAAAGCCGATGTGATGAAATCTGCCTTCAATGTAGGGTTGATCGAGTACGCGGTAATCCAGATCAGTTTTTTTTGTTTCGCCTTTTGAGGAAATAAGGTCGGCAAACAAACGTTCTTCGTCGGTCGCTGTGTGCTTCAGTCCTTTTATGGATTCACCTGCTTTTTCTTTTCCTTCAAAGCCAAATACTAACGGTGCCATGAAATTTCCATACCAGACAGTAAAGCCCATTAAAAAAATTACATAGGTTTTGAATAGCAGGTTTTTGAGGAGCTTTACCATTCGTATTCCTCCCCGCCAAAATTTTGTGGCTTGATTTTATCTTCAAGGCCATTTTCAATCATAACGCGTACATACTCGTTGTAATGTTCATGAATCATGTCATGTTCATTAAGATAACCGGTCAGCCATACCGTGGCGGCGGGAAATTTTTCCGGTGAATAATGTACGTTATACCAGTGTACGAAAAATAGAAAAAGTACCGCAAGCAAAGCTTCATCGGTGTGCATAATATAGGCAGCATTTAATATCCAGCCAGGAACAAAATGGGTGATTTCATCGCGCCACCATAATGCTGCACCCGCCGGTCCCAGTATGGGAATGCCCCAGTAAGGTGCGAAGTAATCAAACTTTTCACGCCATGACATGCGTTCATGGCGTGGTGGACGGTTAGTGATATAAAATAAATATTTCCACAGGTGAACAATATCCAGCCAATCTTTTTTATTGGGTACCATTTCCATGGAAAGAACTTCGCGAATGAAGTTACCAACAGTCAGCTCATTATTCTGTTTTAATTTAAGAACATGATTCTTATAAAAACCTGCCATCCAGTAAATAGTGTGATAAACAAATAGAGCCAGTAAAACCGTTCCCGCCGCCCGGTGAATGAGTGGTGCAATATCGGGTCCACCCATAAAGTAATATAAGGGTTTAGCCCACGACTCTTCGGCATGGCGTAATGGAAAACCGGTCAGTGCGAGGGTAATCACCGTGGTAAATAAAATAACATGCTGTACCCGTTGATGTGCTGAGAACCGATAAAAGTAACGTTTACCATCTTTATATACGACAGGCTTATATCTTTTTTTCATCGTATTACTCCTTCTTCCCGCGAACTATATCTTCGAGGGATTGAGTTTTATCTGCTGGTTTAGCTGTATTTTCTTTATCCGTATCAGATTCCTGTTTTTGTTCTACGTCTACTTCGGATTTTATTTCGTTAACAATGTCATCGTAATCATCAATTTGTTTCTCTTTGAAGAAAGCGAATTTAGGGAATAATCGACGTAACAGTTCAAAAAATATCAGAGTAAGAAAGAAATATAAAACAAATGCCATTAATGCTTTGAAACCAATCAGCATATAAAATTGCATTGGATATTTTTCACGATCATAGGTTACATGGGTTTGAAAGCTGGCAAGCATGGGGCCGGCTTCAGAGTGGCACTCAGATGTTCTGCATGTGGTGCTGACATTGTTTTCGTGTACGGCTGATGTGGCTGTACTTTGAGATTCAATAAGGTGGGTGTTTTCTCCAGCCACAACATGACAGTCAATACAGTCGGGTGTTTTCTCCGAGCCAAGAATTACCATTTTTCCGTGGAAGGTTTCTTTGTATGAAGTAATAACATCATCCAGTTCGTGGCGTTCTCTAAATCCCTCATCCTGATGGCACTTGGCGCAAACCTCTATGGTTTCAACTGAATAACGTGATTTATGCAAACGTGTTGTGACATGTTCGTAAAAATCTTCTGCAAAATCTCCACTGGCATGGCAGCTCTTGCAGCGGCTCATTGCGCGCTTTGAAATACCTGCTATTTTTTCACCTTTATAAATAGAGAATGGTCGAAAAAGAGGCTGGTCGTGGCAGTTTTTGCAACTCGGAAAATCTTCCTGATAAGGTTTAGGTTCGCCGTTTTCATCTAGCTTACCGTGGGTACTTTTTTGAAGGATTTTAGCAATCGGTTTATGCGAGAATTTTTTGTTGCCGGAGGGTTCAACAATATGACATTGCTGAGTGCAGTCGACTTCTTTAGCAGGCTTATGCGGAATACGATCTATATCAGAATGACAGTCTTTACACTTATTACGGCGGTGCGGGCCGCTTTCGAATAGTTCCTGATTTATATAAAATAATCGAAATTCACCGTCTTTGGTAATGCGACTTAAGCCGCGATGTTTGTGGCAAAGTACACAGTTGAGTTCATCCCCTGCAAATGCTGAAGGTGTTACAAGCAGGCATGTCACAAATAAGCCAGAAAAGCTCAATAAAAACTTTAGCACGATAGAAACAGGTAGATGGCGTATCATGGTTGTTCCAATTTATCATTTTAATGTGTATGTTATTATTGCAATCTTTTGGGGGAGGGCTCGCTTAAAGGTTAGTCGTGTTCGTGTGCTTATTAAGGTTTACGAATTGTTCATTTAATCTATCTTATTGGTATAAGATAATTTGAGTCTACATTAGAATTAGCTAATGAAGTTGATGTGAGTCAAGTTATATCAATAGAGATTTGTACAATTGATGCAGGTACTTGACTCGCATAAAGCCGCTTTAATTTGCAGCGAGAAAAAAAGTCAGAAGCATTGCAAGTAGAGGAACTAAAAATAACATTGCAGCCATACATAAATTACAAATATCATTTTTTTTATTACTAATATGATTTAACATGTCTAATACCTCATTGAAAAATTAATACCATATATATAGATAGATAAAAATATAGATAAAAAGTTATTTTTTAAATTCAGTTAACCAGTAAAAAATACTGAATCCAATGCCACAAAAGGCAGACCATAAACTGGTCAGTAAAAACCAGCCTATGGTAGTCGATTCATCTTGCCAAAATTGCAGGGTCATATAGCCTGTGCCGGTAAGAAAAATAGTGATCCATAAATAACGATTTATATTAATATTGTGCAGCCTTAATTTTTGACTAAAATCCGCGACTTAAAATATTTTAAATATATATCTAATATGTGTTTATTATATCGGGGATTTGTAAAAAATGATTAACTATTGACTGTCTGTACTTGATTGAAATCAATATTTCATATAAGTATTGGCTTATTATCTGAACTATGGGTAATATCCACAAACAATTTTAAATTTTAAAAGAGCAGATTAGTTAAAAATGAAAAATTATAGTCTCATGGCCGCGTTGATAAGTTTGTTCTTTATTAATCCAGCATGGGGTTTCGAAGATGATTCTGGATGTTTGCTCTGTCATAAATACCCTAAAATGGGACGTATTAATGAACAGGGTGTTAAAAGATCTTATCAGGTTATTCCGAATGCATTTTCTTCTACCGTTCATCGCAATGTTCCCTGCACCGATTGTCATGATTATATAAAACAGTTACCGCACCGCGAAGTGACAAAGGGTGTGAGTTGCGATTCAGAATGTCATTCAATTAAAAACCCTGCCACGGGCAAAAATTTTTCTCATAAACCAATTTACGATAAATATAAAGGCAGTGTGCATGGCCGTGAAAAAATTGAAACCGGGCTTAATGCTGATAAACCCTATTGTGTAACCTGTCATACCAACCCTATATATAACCCTGATGAAGATAAGCCGCCAAAGCAGATTGTAGATCGATGCGTGGTGTGTCATGAAGATCGCAAATTTGTAACCAACTGGTATAAACATACTAGCCGTCGTATTAAAGAAGTTAAGCGTTCACCCTCTGAAATTGTTGAGCTTTGTTCAAGTTGTCATAGCGATAAAACCCTGGTTGACCGCCATGTAGAAGCGGCTAAAAAAGAAGGTCGTGAGTTAGGTGAAAAATATGCCATCGCGGTTGAATCTTATAACGAAAGTTTTCATGGAAAAGTTACCCGCTACGGCTTTACAAAAGCCGCCAACTGTCTTGATTGTCATGCCAAGCAAGATAACTACTATATGAATGTGCATGATATTCGTCCATCAAGAGATCCTGAGTCACCAGTGCATGAAGATAATAAATTGCAAACCTGTCAAGCCTGCCATACCTATGCGGATGAAAATTATGTAGAACTTGACCCGCATCCCAGCAGTAAAAAAGAGATTAGTCCATTTCGTTATTATGCTAATTTAATATATGGATGGGTGGGTGATGTGGTAATTGTTTTACTGATTACGATGGCGCTTATCGAAACCTGGGGACGCAGAAGAGATGGCGTCAGTTTCTGCATGCGCAAAGGCTCGTCCTGGTGGCGCAAGTCGAAGAAAAGTGATGATAGAATTAAGTAGTGTAAATAAGATAGATATGAGTAAAAGAGATACGAGTAAAAGGCAGAAATTATGAAATTATCAGCTGAAGCGCAAAGCGTACTTGAAACATCAATGCGCATCAATGAAATCGATACTGAAGAGCGGCGTGACATAGAAGGTGTTATAGCCAGTATGCCTGACGACCGTGTATTGTTGTATAAAAATGTCGTATCAAATCCCATTGGTGATATTTACCGCTATTCTATACACATTCGGATTCAGCATATGCTGACTTTTGTTACTTTCTTAACGCTGGCATTTACTGGCTTGCCGATAGCATTTCTCGATCACACATGGGCCCAGCCTTTGAATAATCTGATTGGGGGAATTGATATATCTCGAGTGATACATCGTACACTGGCGGCGGTGATGGTGTTTAGTATGGTGTATCACGTTGTATATTTATTTTATGTCGTGGTTAAAGAAATCATCCAGGGTAAATTTGAATTAAGTCGCAGTATTATTCCTACCTTTAGAGATGCAGTTGTTTTTAAACAAGACATGCAATACTTTTTCGGCAAGCGTGAACAGCGCCCAGAGATGGATAAGTTCATGTATAAGCAAAAAATACATTACTTTGCTGCCGCATTTGGAAATTTAGTGATGGTAATCTCGGGTTCGTCTTTTATCTTCCCAGAATTCTGGGCGGCGATTATTCCTGCCAGCAGTGCATCATTTTTTCAGGAGCTTATGCGTTTATCTCATCCCCATGAAGCGCTCCTGGCGTTATTAGTGATTGCATTTTGGCATTGGTACAATGTGCATCTTGCACCGGGGCGCTTTCCAATGCAGTGGACATTTCTTACTGGAAAAATCACGCGTGAGCATCAAATTGAAGAACACTTTTTGGAATATTTACGTAATCTTGTTGAGTTACCCGAAGAGCGCGAGTATTTAAAAAATCTGCTAGATGCCCGTGAATTATCACTAGATGATGAAAGTGAATTGCAGGTGGCAGAGGAAAAAATATGATAAAGGAGATGACGCTATTACAAAAGCTCATTGCCTACTCAACATTGGGGCTTATTTTTTTCTGGACAGCTTTTGGTTTATTCACCATCTGGCTATATCTGACTGAATTTTAATTGTGGTGAAATTATGCACGTAATCAGTAACCAACTTATATTTTTTATTGTACTGACTGTTTTACTCTTTATTTTAGTCGGCATCGTTATGCTGATTTTAATTGACCATAAAGCTAAAATACCCGGGGAATTTCAGGATAACCCTTTCGGTATTTCGGGTATGCGACGACAGCATCCGATTATCTCTTTTATTACTACTTTTATACTGGGTGTAATTATTATCGGGCTTTTGTTTGAGCTAACCGTTGTTATGGGTGAGCACTTCGGTTTATTTAATAAAGAAATTGAAAAGCCCGAAATACTTAAAAAAATTAAGTATGAGCGTTTTTCAGAAAGTCAGCGACATTTTCATAACGTGCCTGATGAAAATAAAGTAGACATGGGTAAAAAACCAGTGTGCTTTGAATGCCATGGTGATTACCCACACTCTAAAAAACGTATGGTGCGCACCCTGCTTAATATGCATACCCAGTTTGTCGGTTGCATGACCTGTCATACAGACCCTAAGAAAAAGCCAGAAAAAAACTATGCATTTCGTTGGCTTAACTATTCGGGTATTGAAGTGCAGGGTCCTCCTTTCGGTACCGATGTCGATCCGAAAACAGGCTATCTACTGGAGACAGATGATTATTATTCAAAAATCGTGATTTACTCAAAGCATGATGGTGAGGAAGAATTACTGGAAATAACAGAAGAAAATCCTGATGCGAAAGACTTTCTTACCCACAAAGAAAACTTGTCTGATATAGATAAGCAGTCCATTAAAAAAAGTTTTCATACGCTGGTTATGCCGAAGGGAAGATTTTGTACGCGCTGTCATACCGATGAAGAAAAAAGTTATATACCATTCCGACAATTGGGTTTTTCTGAGCAACGTATAGAGAATGTGACTAATCTGAATATTGTTGGAATTGTTGAAAAATACCGTGAATTTTATATGCCCAACTTATTTAATGAAAAAACCACATTACCGGATGTTAAAACATTGATGGGTGGGGAAGATCATGAAGCTGCTTCTAGTGACGAACTACTTAAAGCTAGAGCCTGGTGGCGACGTTCGGATAAAGCTACAGATTCGAAAAATTGAGAATGACTGGACGAATTGAGTGTTATGTTTTAAGTGATTTTATATTTCTATTTAGTAATAGTTAACAGGGTACTAGTGGTAGAATAAATATAAAATACAATAAACATAATATTCATATATAGTGAAGTGAAAATTAACGTGAAAAACACACAAACTTCTATATTCAGGAAAATATTCTATAGCGCTATAAAATTATCTATTTTATTATATGCTGTGCAAACCTCTGTTTTTGCACAGGGTATACCTACCCAGAAAAATCCTCTTGTTTTACAAATTAAAAGTACACAGGATATGGCTTTAGCTTTGCCCAGTGATGTTGCTGTGCAAGCGGATAAGATTTATGTGGTCGATGGTGCTCATCATCGGGTTGTTGTTTATGACATGCAGGGAAAGGTGTTGTTTAGCTTTGGCGGTGAGGGTAATGAATCAGGTCAGATGAACTATCCAGTTGGTATTTTTGCGAGTCGGAACAGGCGTATTTATGTCGCCGACTCTGGTAATCGTCGAATTCAAATATTCTCTCAAAAAGGCAAGTACCTTTCGGGTTTTGAAGTAAAAGTTAATGCCAGGCCGGTACGCCCGATTGATGTACTTCGCCACTCACGCACGGGTAATATTATAGTCAGTGCGGGTAACCGCTTATTGACCTATAGCCCAAAAGGGAAGTTGTTAAATATATGGGGAAGTAACGGTGTTAATCAGGGTGAGTTTAGATACCCTGCAACGCTTGCCGAACTGGATGATGGCCGAATTGCAGTAGTAGATGTTTTGAATTCCAGAGTGCAGGTATTTAATGTCAATGGCAGTGTATCTACGGTTGTCGGTGAGTGGGGTGTTTTACCCGGGCAGTTATTCAGGCCTAAAGGTGTAGCTATTGATCAACAGGGGAATTTTTATATTTCAGATAGCTATATGAATGTGGTGCAAAAATATTCTGATGGAGGTGAGTTTATTGCAGTGCTCGGTGAAAAGGGCAAGGCATATAATATGCTAACGCCTGTTGGTATGAGCGTTTATAAAAATAGACTGTATGTTGTGGAAATGAAAAACAATCTTGTTTCCGTTTATGAATTGTCAAAATGATTAAATTAGCAATAATAATTGTTTATATCATGCTTTAAATCATACTTAATTAAAGTTATATAAAATTACAATAAGAGAGCGTAGTGGTAAAAGATTTAAAAAATATTTCACAGATAAATATGCCCTTCAAAAGCATGTTACTGCTGTGTTTAATTTTTTTTAGTCAGTACGTACTATCGGCTGTACGTTTGCCTTCGGCTAATCGGGAATGTGCGTCTTGTCATATTATGTGGTTGACAGAGTTCAAACGTAAAGATGTAACACCTCTCATTGATTATGATCCCAAGCCAGTCATGAAATCAGGCAAGCAGGACATTGCGAGTTCTGAGCCAATATGTTTTTCATGTCACGATGGTTTTGTTTTAGAGTCTCGATTTTTATGGGAAGAGAATAAACACGCTCACCCTGTTGGGCAAAAACCTTCGGACAAAATTAAGATACCCATTGTAGAAGGTAAAAATTTATTGCCCTTAAATGATGATGGGCGCATGTATTGTGGAACCTGTCATTCTGCGCACGGTGTTGATTGGGATCAGAAAAATACAGCGGTATTTATGCGTGTAGAAAATGAAGACGGTCAACTTTGCATGGCCTGTCATACCGATAAAATTAAAGGCCCGGATCACGGAAGCCATCCCCTAAAGCGTAAAATTCAAAAGTTACTCGATAAGCCGCCGCAACATTTAATGGATGCGGGTGCACGCTTTGCCGATGATGGTGAAGTGATATGTCAGAGTTGTCATAAACCTCATGGCGCACCGGAGAAAAAAATACTGTTGGTTAAAAATGATAAGTCGCAGTTGTGTGGAGAATGTCATGTTAACCGCTATGCAAAGAATCGAGCGCAGGCGGGGAGAAATGCAACGCATCCGGTAAATATTAAACCGCAGGATGTAAAAGTACCGAGTGAATTATTAAAGCAGGGGGCAAAACTGGGATCAGACGGAGAAGTGATTTGTCAGAGCTGTCATCGCCCCCATGATGCAGTAAAAAATAGTAGTTTGCTGGTGGTTAAAAACGAAAAAGACAGTCTGTGTCAAACCTGTCATAAAACGCAACAGACGGTACTGGGCAGTAAGCATGATATGAGTCAGGCGCGTAAAACCAGTCAGAATATTCGCAAGCAAGTTGCCGAGCAAGCCGGTGCATGCAGTGCCTGTCATGTCCCACATAAAGGTAAAGGTTTGAAAATGTGGGCACGTGAAACGGATAAAAATTCTACTGAAACAGATCCCATGGCGGCCTTGTGTTTAAGTTGTCATAATAAAAAAGGTGTGGCTAAAAAACATACTACTGGAAAATATAGTCATCCGGTTGGCGTTAATATCAGTCGCTTGGGACGCAAAGTAGACTTACCCACATTTGATAGCAGCGGCATGAAATTATTAAATGTTTTATCTGGTGAAGTAACGTGCGCCAGTTGTCATGATCCGCATCAGTGGAGCCCGGTTGATAATACCTTAAAAGGTATTATCGGCGAGAATGGTGACAATACAACACGATTTTTACGTAAGCCTAATGCAGAAGATGCTGAGCTTTGTAAGACTTGTCATGAAGATAAATGGCGCATAGCAAAAAGTAAACACGATATGCGATACATGGCACCGGATGCAGAAAATTCTCTTCAGCAAACTGTAAGCGAGTCGGGTATCTGTGGTGCATGTCATCTGGTGCACAATGCAAATGCAAAACGTTTATGGGCGCGCTCTGATCTGGGTGGGCAGGGTACGGGATACGCCGCATGTCTGGGTTGTCATAATGAAAAAGGTTTGGCAAAAAATAAAACATTGGGCAAGCATACCCATCCGGTTAATGTAGCGATTCAGTCATTAGGTATTAAGGCAGAACATAATAACTGGACGTTAGAAAGTGAGAAAAATAATCCACCTGCACAACAAACGCACTTAAAATCTTTACCGCTTTATGATGAGAAAGGAAATGCCACGGATGAAAATGGCCGGGTAGGTTGTGGTAGTTGTCATGACCCGCATAGCTGGTCGCAACTGGCGTATAAACAAATAAAAGATCCGCTGCGTTTAGAGGGTGATACCGATAGCAGTTTCTTGCGTATTGCGGATCAATCGAAAAGTGCATTGTGTGTGAATTGTCATGCGCAGAAAAAATCTATTTATCTAACCAAACATGATTTAACTGATAATGCGGACGACTATCTTAAAAAAATTGATAAGAGAAATATGGATGGCGAAAATAAACTCGATAATGTGATAGGTGATGCGGTGGCTGGTGCGTGTATGCATTGCCATCAACCACATAATGCTAAAGGTGCTGCGCTTTGGTCAAGAGAAAAGGGCGACGCTGATGCACCTATTGCTGCACTATGTACGGACTGTCACCAGCAGGATGATTTAGCGAAAAATAAGTTACCCGGTGAGCATACCCATCCATTACAGGTGAACAGTAAAAATATTCAGCATGATAAAGATATTCCGTTCTTTGATTTAGAGGGGAATCGAGATCATAAAAATGGCAATGTAGATTGCGCGAGTTGTCATAATCCACATCAATGGGATCCAAATGATGTAAATAATAAATCTCCGGAAATTTCAAATATTGAAGGTGGAACGACTAATAGTTTCTTAAGAAAAACGGTAAATAAAAATAGTGAATTATGTGTGAGTTGTCACGCAGCTAAAAAAACGATAATAGGGACAGACCATGATTTATCAATCACTGCACCGGATGCTATAAATACGTTGCAACAGAATAAAAATGAATCGGGAGTATGTGGTCAGTGTCATATTCCGCATCAGGCAGATGAAAGTTTATATTTGTGGGCACGAGAGTTACCTGTACAGGAGTCAGAATCAAGCAATGCAGTGGAGCAGCGTTGTGTAAGTTGTCATGCAGAAGATAAAATAGCCGCGGCTAAAATACCATTAGAAACGAAGCATCCTCAACAGGTTAAATTATGGTCGCCGTCATTACGGGAAATTATCTATGGTAAAGAAGTCCCGCAAACATTGGTATTTGATGAGCAGGGTGCGCGTAGTCAATTTGGCTCTATAAATTGCGCAAGCTGTCATAACCCGCATCAGTGGCAAGCAGATAAAGCTCAGGCGGGGACTGGGAAGTTGATCGAAGGCGATGCAATGAATAGCTTCTTACGCAGTAATAATTCTAAAAACATTGTCTGCCAGGATTGTCATGGCAATGAGTCGATTTATCGCTATAAATATTTTCATACTAATGAAGCGCATAAAAAGCACCATATGTATAAGTGATGTCTTTGATTGTTAATGGTTATAAGAAATTACTGCTCTGTGATTACGGGCTAAGAGCAGTAATTTACTATGAGCAGTAATTTAAATGGCTAGAAGTAAAATTTGAGTTAAGGTGTAGTGGCTTATACCCTATCCGACATATTTAATAACAGTTTTAGATCTAGCCATACAGTGGCTGCGCTTTACGGGAACTTGAATTCTGTGTTTTCGCCTGTTGGCGACCCACTTTCTTTTCAACAGCGAAAATAAAGTAGGCAAAGAAACGCCGCCCTTTACTCACCAGCCCTCATTAAAAAACAATGAGGGTGCCTGAAAATTGTTCAATAGACTTCTAATAGTATTTCAAACTGTACGTTACTAATTCCGTTACCGGGTCGTCCCGGTAAGCCGTCCAGGCTTATCGTGACTTAAAATCACATCCCTGTGATTTTACCCCTGCAGACATACAATTTTCAGCTGGCTCCAGAGGGAATAAATGCAAGCCCCGGATAAACCTGAGCTGTAAATGAAAACAATATTTCATTAGTATCTGAAATAACTAAATAAAGTCATTGTAAGCTCTCATTTAAACCTGCAATCTAATATGTCAGTTCAGATAAAAGCTACTACAATTTAGGAGTTTTTTAAAAGTGACTTTAGTTAGTGCTTACTTTTGCATTTTCTATAATTACATCATAAACATAGCCATAACCAAAATCTTTATTTAAAGTTAATTTGCCTTCAACAGTAATGATGTCATTGAGCGCTACAGTTGAATTGGTCGTAACCGTAAGATATTGCTGTTTGCTGCTACTATCACGGATATGAATCCAGTTTTTTCCCATAACATCGGCGGTAAACTTACTTACCTGACCGCGAACACGAATGGGTTGTTTAATTAATTTCTCTTTGTTTTTAATCACATCAGCAATAGTGTGGCCATCTTTTGCTTTTGAAAAGGGTTTAAGTATCAGGTCATGTGCACTTTTGTTAGTGTTTTTATGAGGGTCAAGGGTTTTAGATAATGGTGCAGATGCCGCGCTCTTTCCATTAACCGTAAATGTACTAACAAAATATATAACATCAAAATCACGTTTAAGTGTTTTGCTATAAAACTTCTGCATAGGCATAAGCCCGTTAAAGCTGATTTGGTCACCGATTTTAACAGAGGTTATTGGGCCAGCTGCCCAGACATTGCCGTCATCTGTTTTAATCTGAGCATAGGTATAGCCACCTGAGTTAAGTGTGCTAATTAATTTACCTTTAAAAATTGTGGATTTTTGAGCCGTCGAGCTGGTATTAACTGGTTTTTGATGATGAGTGGTTTCAGCTAAGCAATTTTGTTGGAGAGTTAAAGTGATACCAGCTGCAAGTAGGGCTACAGTAATTTTTTTATGCTTCAAAACAATTGCCTCAGATTAAATAATTTGAAATTTTATATGATAGATTATGCCACATAATAAGCTGACATTTACTTGTTTACAATCAAAACAACAGCCTTTTTATGAGTGCAGAATATTCGATATTTTTAACATGAATCGCATGGATATACGGATGTGTCAAAAAGTATGATTTTTACCCATGTATTAAATAGTCCATTTGATATCGTTGATATAAACTTTTTATTTAATCGCCTGAATATCAGCTGATACAACATAGTCTTCAATATGACTACCCGGTGCCCAGTCTTTTATAAATTCCCGGCTTTCATCTTTGGGTTGGATTTTAATGTTTTTAAAACCCGCCTGTTCAATCATTTTAGTTAAGTCATTAATGCTTGATGCGCCACTCACGCAGGCTGAGTAAAGTTGAGTATTATTTTTTATTTCATCGGGTAGTTCAGTGCTGCTTACCACATCTGAAATAGCTAAACGCCCACCGGTTTTTAATATACGATAGGCATCATTAAATACCTGCTGTTTATCGGGTGATAAATTGATAACGCAATTGGACATTATTGTGTCAATAGAATTATCCGCAATGGGTAAGTGCTCAATTTCACCGAGGCGAAATTCAACATTTGTGTAATTGGCTTTTGCCGCATTATCTCTGGCTTTTGAAATCATTTCTGGTGTCATATCAACGCCAATTACTTTGCCGGTGTTGCCCACTTCATTGGCAGCAAGAAACGCATCAAAGCCACCGCCACTGCCGAGGTCGACCACTACTTCGCCTTCCTGTAATGCAGCAAGCGCTTTGGGGTTGCCGCAGCCAAGGCCCATATCTGCACCTTCGGGCACACTAATTAAATCTGCTTCGCTATAACCGAGTCGGGTTGAAATGAGCTGGTTGATTTTGTCATCATCAGACACACCACAACAACTGGCTTCAACACCACAACAGTCGCCTTCATTATTGGCTTCTGCAACTCTGCTGTATGAATCTCTTACCTGGTTACGTACATCATCGGCTTGTTTGTTATCCATTTTATTCCTCAGTTGCTTATGGTTTTTTGATGCAATTGATATTGCAAATAATCGTCAGGGGTGTCTATATCCCCAAGGGCGTTTAACAGGCGAGAGCTATATCGGGATGACTCAATATTTTTCAAGCTCTGCTGCAAAACAAATTCTGTGCTCCAGCTTATATTTGAAAATAATCCGGATTCGATTTTTCGTGCACCAATCAGCACATAGCCGCCATCTTCTGCCGGGCCAATCACTATATCATGCTGTTGTAGCGAGTTAAAAGCTTCATTGATATAAGTGGCGTCTAGTTGCGGGCAGTCAGTTCCAATTAAAATGCTATGCTTATATTTTTTTAATGATTGATCTAAAGCGTGGTGCATGCGTTCACCTAAATTTTTACCTTGTTGTTGATGCAGCGTTACCGGGTAATCAAGGCATAGTTTTTTAATAAACGGATGACTAATGTCGGGATGAACGTATAATGCAATGTCAATATCACGCAGTGACGATGTGTTGTTTAAGCAATTAATTACCAGGGATTTATAAAATGTATTCGCCTGCTCAGCCGTTAACAAAGGCATAAGCCGAGTCTTGCATTTACCTGCTACAGGCGACTTTATAAAAACAATAAGTTGTTTATTTTTTTTGTGCATGATTGGAATAAGCTTTAGCTAAGGTGTTTGTGGGCGTGCCTAAAAAATAGGCCAGACGTAAGCCCCACATTAATAATACGGTGCGAATAATTCCGTGTTTCTCCCAACGTCGGCTTGATGTATTTAATCTGGTTCTTCTAATGCAGACAGGTGGTGAGATTTTTTTAAGACGCTTACTTAATTCAATATCTTCCATTAACGGCATTTCTGAGAAACCTGAAATTTTGTTAAATAATGTTCGTGTTACAAAAATACCCTGATCACCACTTGCGATCTGACTAATCTGTGAGCGATTATTTATCATCCATTCTATTATGCGAAACTGCCAGTGTTTTCCACTGAGTTTAATCTGAAAAAAGCCCCAGCTGAATTTGTTTTCAAACTCAAGAATAGCTTCATCTATAGACTCGGGAGCCAGCGTGTCTGCATGTAAAAAGCAAAGTATATTTCCGTTGGCAACTTTTGCGCCCTGGTTCATCTGTTTTGCACGGCCTGCAGACGTAATAATGTGTTGGTCTATTAGTGGCTTTGCAAATTCAATGGTTCTATCTTTGCTGCCCCCATCGGACAAAATTATTTCGTGACCATGGTGGCGACATTTTTGTAAACGCTGCAATGTTTCTACAATGTATTTTTCTTCATTAAGGCAGGGGATGATAAACGATAGCTTGGTTATGCTCATTTAGTGGAGTTCATTGCTTAGGGGTTAACTTAATGCGCCGCCACAACTAGAACCGCTGCCAGCGGTGCAGCCATAACAGTGATCGCCAATTTGAACAGGGGTGTTCTGGATGCAGTTTAAATCGAGTTCTGAAATATGAGTTTTAGGATTGTCAGAAAAAGCAATGGGCATATCAAGCATCTGGTTAAAGTCGCAGTCATAAATATAGCCTTGCCAGTCGATGCTAATTAAATTTTTACACATGACGGTTTTCAGGTTTTCATTAGAGTGGGATGATTTCAATAAATCCATATATGGCTCAAATTCTCCCTTGCTCAGCAGGGTGCTGCCGAAACGCATAATGGGCATATTGGTTAAAGTAAATAAATTACTGAATTCGATATTAAAATCATCGCGTAATTTTTTTCGGTAATCTTGCTCGAGTATGTTTTGTGAGGGTGGCAGGAAGGCGCCCATTGGGTTGTACATTAAGTTTAATTGCAGGCCGCTATCTTTTTTACCGTAGCCTAACTTATTGAGTTTTTGTAACCCCCGAATGCTTTCATAAAATACGCCTTTACCACGTTGTTGATCGACATTTTCCTGAGTGTAGCAAGGTAATGATGCAACCACCTCTACCTGATTACCTGCAAGAAATTCGGCCAGTTCATGTTGGCCGTCTTCATTTAATACTGTTAAATTACAGCGGTCAATAATGGCTACGCCTAATGCGCGTGCTGCGGTGATTAAATAGGTAAAGTGCGGGTTAAGCTCGGGCGCGCCACCGGTTAAATCGAGTTTTTTAATGTTGTTATTCTTTATAAACTTCAAAATTGCATTAATGTTTTCAATCGACATCGATTCAGTACGCTTTGGTCCTGCATTAACATGGCAGTGTTTACAACTCTGGTTGCAAATATAGCCCAAATTTATCTGCAATATTTCAAGTGCATTGCGTTGCAGTGCGGGAAAATCTGTTTTTAGTAACAGGGGTTTTGTGTCATGCATGTTTTGTTTTTTCCACAGATTAAGGGGGGCTAGTGGATCTGAAATTTAATATTATCAAAAGTTAACGGATGCTGGTGTAATTCTTACAGTTGCAAGTATTTTATGTTTATTAGCATAGCGGGTATTGATACGTGTTCCAGTCGGTCATGTATATTTTCAAATCCTATAACGGTTAAAAAAGACTAAACCTTGATTATTACCCCGGCGTTTAATTTGGAAACGGTGGGTGCACGGCATAGAGCGAGCATTTCCCACAGGCCGATGAGTGCCGGCATGCCAAAAAAACTCAGGCGAATGGTGGTTTTATTCTGGGTGATGATGCGAATATTGGATAACTGTTTTCTTGTATTGCTTTAATCTCTACTGTGTGAATGACTTGCCCGTTATTGGAAGAGTCGATTATAATTTTAATGCTAAGCAATTATTCAATTGATTACTTGAATAAGAGTATCGTTTGAAATTTTATCCGGGTCAAGTGGTTTTTTATATCTAGTGCTAAGTTATTGATATGCAGTGAGATTTTGGAGAAAACAATGTTTAAGCAGGACCTGTTTGCACAATTTGCCCGTGTGGGTAAGGTGCTTAGCAATGGCAATCGCTTAGAGTTGCTGGAGTTTCTGGCGCAAGCCGAGCGCAGTGTGGAAGAGCTGGCGAAGCTTTCGGGCTTGAGCGTGGCGAATACGTTCCAGCATTTACAGTAACTGCGCCAGACAGGATTGGTGTATAGTTCGAAGCAGGGTTTGAAGGTGTTTTATCGCATTAGCGGTGATGATGTGGTGGATTATGTTAAATTTGTTCAGGCGTGTCGGCGAACGTTATTTAGCCGATGTGAACCAGTTAGTCGATACCTGTCTAACAGTGAAGGATGAGTTAGAGCCGGTGCCCAGAGATGAGCTAATGCAGCGCGTAAAGCAGGGGCTGGTGACGGTGATTGATATGCGGCCGGTAGAGGAGTTTGCGGCGGGACATGTGCCTGGTGCTATTAATGTGCCGCCGGCGGATTTAGAAAAACATTTACAGGCGCTAGATCCCAGCCAGGAAGTGGTGGCTTATTGTCGTGGAGCGCATTGTATTTTGTCTTTTGATGCGGTGCAAAAATTGCGCATGCAAGGGATTAAAGCAAGTCGTATGGAGGACGGGTTTCCCGAATGGAAAAGCGCGGGTTAGCCGGTTGAATTATCATTATAAAAATCTATCCAATTCACGGTAATTAAAAATACATTGTCTATAATTTATGGTTAATGGAATTCACCCATTTTATAACATCAGTTGATGGAGTTTTTTTATGAATCTGGTTTTTGTCTATAACGCTGATAGCGGTGTGTTTAATGCCCTGTCTGATATAGCTCACAAGCTATTGTCACCGTCGACTTATGAGTGCAATTTATGCAATCTAACCCACGGTTATTTTCAGACACGCGAAGAATGGACAACTTTTCTGCATGATCTGGATGCGGATATCGAGTTTTTGCATCGAGATGAATTTATGAAGCAGCATGGTGCCAAAGAAAATGCAGAGAATGTTGAGTTTCCAGCGATATTTGTAAAAGATGAAAGTGAGCTAAAGCTCTGGATTGATAAAGACGTCATCAACAAAATGTCATCAACTGACGATTTGATGGAAATGATTCGCGCGGCATTGCTAAGAAAGCAGTCGGGCGAGCATGAGGAAGATGAATTTTTGAGCTTGCCGGTTTAGTATTTTATCAGTATAAAATTCCACTTTACATAAAATGGCAGCTCAGGTTAATCTTTATTAGCTCGATTATTAATTCAACTTTTATTAGCGCCATATAAATGAATAACATCAGATCCTTTAAAAATATAAATCCGACCATTGGTCAACAAAGTTATATCGACCCAACTGCCTGTGTGATTGGCGATGTTGTGGTGGGCGATGATTGCTCAATCTGGCCAATGGTGGTAATTCGTGGCGATGTTAATTTTATACGCATTGGTGATCGCACTAATATTCAGGATGGTTGTGTATTGCATGTCACCCATAAAGGCCCGTTAAGCCCTGAGGGTAGCGCGCTGATTATTGGCTCAGATGTAACCGTAGGACATAATGTTGTGCTGCATGCCTGCACCATTGAAGATGAATGTTTAATTGGCATGGGTTCAGTAGTGCTTGATGGTGCAATTATTAAAAAAGGCGCAATGGTTGGAGCCGGTAGTGTGGTTTCGCCAGGAAAAGAATTAGAGGGCGGTTATTTGTATGTGGGTACTCCCGCTAGAGTTGCGCGTGAACTGAAGCAAGCCGAAAAAGATTTTTTAGTTTACTCAGCGCAACATTATGTGAAATTAAAAAATGAGTATTTGTAAGTTTTTAATGTACCAAAATATTTTATCAAACGGGCTGAAATTAAACCAGAATAAGTAAATAAGAGTAAGCAAAGGTTATTAAATGAAAAAAATTATATATGTCTTATTTCTTTGTGTTGTGTCACTGTCATTTAACGTTTCTGCCGCGGGTATTTCGAGAAGCGCTTTTACCACCGAAATCGTAAATAAAGAGCCGCTAACAGAGTTAGATAAAATATCAGTTGATGTTACGCGCATTTACTTTTTCACAGAAATAACCGGTTTAAATGGACGTACGATTACTCATCGTTGGGAGTATAATGGACAGGTGATGGCCGAGGTAACCTTTCAGGTTAATGCAAATCGTTGGCGCACCTGGTCGAGTAAAAATATGTTGTCTGGCTGGGTTGGGAAGTGGCAGGTTTCAGTTTTGGATGAAGGTGGAAATGTCATTGAGCAAAGTGAATTCGAATATGTTGTTCCAGCACAAGAGTTAGAGCCCCGCCATCAAACTCAACAGCCCCAAATTCAACAGCCGCAAATTCAAGCAATAGATCAAATGACTAAATCAGAAGACATTACAGGTGTTAAAGACGCCAAAAAATAAATCCCATAAAACATTATAGAGACAAGTTAATGAGCGAAGAAAAAACATTAATGGATTTTGTTAAAGATGCAAAATCAAAAATTACAGAAGTTGAAGTTACAGATGTTGTAGCATTGCTTGATGAGGGCTATCAGGTGCTGGATGTTCGCGAGCCAGCAGAATATGCTTCAGGTACAATTGATGGCGCAATGAACTTACCGCGGGGTGTGTTAGAGGCAGCAAGTGATCATCAATATCCTGGGAAAAATGCAATAATGCAAGATCGAAATAAAAAGTGGTTACTACTGTGTGCAACATCAGGGCGTTCTGCAATGGCCGCATCGGTTATGCAGCAAATGGGGTTTAAAAACGTTAAGAATATTAATGGTGGAATAGCTGCCTGGAAATCGGCAGAAATGCAGGTGATTATTCCATAGCACTTATCATTTTTTGCTTATGAAAGCCCAAAGTTATTTTTAGTAAATATCTCACTAGTGTCCCGTCAACTCAAAAAATGATGTCATTCCTGAATGCCTGTGTCGGGAATCCAGTGACTTTACAGCTTTAAGGTCGCTGGATCTCCGACCAGTATAATATGCATTTTGATTTTTTCATGTCCCTTAATTTACAGAGACACTAACAGGTTGCTATATGAAAAATATCGTAACTACTTTAAAAAGTTAACGGAGCTGCAATGTAAATATCTTTGGTTTTTTTATGTGTTCATTTCGCGTAAAAGTTTAATGACATGTGCCGTTTGTGGACGCACTCCGCGCCAGATAAAAAATGATTCCGCCGCTTGTTCCACCAGCATTCCCAGACCATCTAAAATAATGTCTGCACCCTGCTGCTTTGCCCATTGCATAAATACGGTGGCTTGCTTTGCGTACATCATGTCGTAAGCACAGGCATTATTATTGAAACAATTATCTGCAAGTGGTGGTAAATCCCCGCTTAAGCTGGCAGAGGTGCCATTAATAATTATATCGAACTTCTGATTTTTTAATTCATCAAAACTACAGGCATTAATATTTCCGAAGCGGGAGAAGTCATCAGCAAGTTGCTGAGCTTTTGAAACAGTGCGGTTAACAATGGTTACGCTTGCCGGTGCTTCAAGCAATAAAGGCTCTAAAATTCCGCGCACTGCACCGCCAGCACCTACAACTAATATTTTACGATTTTTAATTGCCTGTTGATGGTTTTTGGTTAAATCATTTAACAGCCCAACGCCATCGGTTGTATCGCCAAAAATTTTATTATCTTTTAATGTTAATGTGTTTACTGCACCAGCGCGTTGTGCGCGTTCACTTAATTCGGTGGCTAAATTAAATGCATCGAGTTTAAACGGTACGGTTACATTTAAACCTTTGCCATTGTTTTGGCTAAATGTTTTTATAAAATTTTCGACCTGTCCAATCTCAACTAGCTCAGCAGTATAAGTTAATTGCTGTTGAGTTTGTTGAGCAAACTCGCTGTGGATAACAGGCGATTTGCTGTGTGCGATGGGGTTGCCGATAACGGCGTATAAATCTGTCATATCTTTTTGTCGTAACGGGTTGTTAAATAAACACTTAAGCGCAAGGGCGCTTAATAATTCAGTGTCTTTAAATTAAAATAACCTAATTATCCCGCAGCCAGCGTGCTGCATCTTTCGCAAAATAAGTGAGTATGCCATCAGCACCCGCGCGTTTAAAACACATTAACGATTCCAGTACACAGGCTTTTTCATCAAGCCAGCCGTTTTGCACGGCAGCTTTTAACATGGCATATTCACCGCTGACTTGATAAGCATAGGTAGGTACTTTTAATTCATCTTTTACACGGCGCACAATATCTAAATACGGCATGCCGGGTTTTACCATTACCATGTCTGCGCCTTCCTGCAGGTCTAGCGCAACTTCGCGAATGGCTTCATCGGTATTGGCCGGGTCCATTTGGTAGGTGTTTTTATTGCCGCCTTTTAAATTGTTTGCGGAACCAACTGCATCTCGAAAGGGGCCGTAAAAGCTCGACGCATATTTTGCCGAGTAGGCAAGGATGCGGGTATAAATATATCCGCCGGATTCCAGTGCTTCGCGAATCTCTCCAATGCGGCCATCCATCATATCCGAGGGTCCAACAATATCAGCGCCGGCCGCTGCGTGTGAAACGGCCTGTTTGCATAATACTTCGGTGGTTTCATCGTTGAGCACATAGCCACTGTCATCAATTAATCCGTCCTGTCCGTGGGTGGTGAACGGATCGAGTGCCACATCGGTCATAATGCCGAGCTCAGGGTGGGCGGATTTTAGTGCACGCACTGCGCGTTGCGCGAGGCCATCGGGGTTAAACGCTTCTTCGGCATCCAGTGATTTTTTTTCGGCACCGACGACCGGGAACAGGGCAATAACCGGTATGCCCAACTCAACGCACTGTTTGGCTTCCTGCAATATCAAATCAATACTTAAGCGCTCAACCCCTGGCATCGACGGTACGGCTTCACGCTGGTTTTCGCCTTCGAGTACAAATAATGGGTAAATAAAGTCATTAGCACTAAGTTGAGTCTCACGCATCAGGCGACGGCTAAAATCATCGCGGCGCATACGGCGCATGCGTAACCAGGGAAAATTGGAAGTATTGCTCACGTTGAAATCCTGTTAATTATTTTTAGTGTATTCTACCCATCTCAAAGGGAGAAATCACATGATTAAAAAATTCAGACGTGGCTTAATTATATTGAGTGCACTTTTTATACAGTTAAATGCGGTTGCAGCTGAACCTTCAGTGAAGCCGGGAATTTATAAGCAGGTCGTTAATCAGCCAATGCAAAAGGTATATCCGGCGGTTTATCAAGCATTGGAGGATGTAAATTTTTATGTAGTATTTGAGCCGTTTATTAGCAAGAGCATTTCGCGCTTTGCCGAAAAGTGGGGCGACGATTACAACCAGAATAAGCTCGATAGTATCCGTAGCATGGTGTTTTGTAATGGCTGGTATGCAAATAAGGTGAGCAATGCTGACCCGGATATGCTGGCACTGTGCCCGCTGAGTTTGAGCCTGTATGAAAAATCGGGCAAGACGGTTGTAGCGTTTGCCCGCCCATCGATATTCGCTGGCCAGTCGACGGCGGGCCCCGTATTGCAGGAGATTGAAAGTGCTGTAATTAACGCTATTAAGACGGGCATTGAAAATATTCGTTAATTTGGGCGTCGTACATTAATCAGTTGTGCGTCCCAGAATTGGCATGAATGAAAAATGTGATGAATTTGTGATAATTGTTCATGAACCGAGTGTGACTCATTGGCTCTAAAATCCAGCACAAACAAAATGTGTTGCGAGTCAATTGACTGGTAGAACCAACCTACGCTCGAAAGGGCAAAATTAATCCTCTCAGGAGTTACAACATGAAAAAAATTATATCAATTTCTCTAGCCGCGTTATTTGCCGCGTCATTATCATTCTCATTACAGGCCGCTGAAAACCCGTTTGGTATGGCTGATTTAGACGCCGCTGCTAAGGTTGCCATGTCATCAAGTCCAGATGGTAAGTGTGGTGGAGATAAGAAAGAAGGTAAATGTGGCGACGACAAGAAAAAAGAAGGCAAATGTGGTGGCGATAAAAAAGACAGCAAGTGTGGCGGTAGTTAAGCACGTGGAGCGTTAAGTCAATACAATACAGGCATAAAAAAACCGGCGTACTTGCCGGTTTTTTTATGCCTGTATGTATCGTCAGCTATTTCATTGGGATAAGCTCTGCAATAAATCCTTCAATCGAGCCCAATAAATGAGTCGTCTAATATTTAATCATGAAAAAACTTTTTAGCTTATTTGCAAACCAGCTGGCTTTACTGACCTTTTCAGGTGCATTACTGGCCTATTTCTATCCGCCAGTATTTCTCATTTTTAAAGATTACTTTCTGTGGTTTTTTGCCGCAACCATGTTTTCGTTAGGCTTAGTACTTGATGTTAAGGATTTAAAAACCGAAATTGTACAACCCGGACGAGTGGCGTTAGGGGTGTTAAGCCAGTTTAGCGTTATGCCAATACTGGTGTGGGTGGTGGCTCAGTATCCGGGATTTAGCCCAGCGGTTGCGATTGGGTTTATTATTGTGGGCTGTGCCCCTGGCGCGATGGCGAGCAATGTTATTGTTTATCTGGCGGGAGGTGCGGTGGCTTTTTCGGTGACACTCACCACCGTTGCCACCTTAATGTCGCCGGTGTTAACGCCGCTGTTAGTTAAGTATCTGGGCGGTGCAATTATGCCGGTGGAGTTCTGGCCGTTAACCATAACGATTGTTAAAACGGTTTTATTACCGCTGCTACTGGGCCTGCTGATTCAAAAAAGACTGGGCAATTATCTGCAATCAGCCAGAGAGATTGCCCCGGGTGTCGCCGCATTGGCGATAATTATTATTTGCAGCTATGCGGTTGCGGCAAATCAGGGACGCATAGCTCAAATGGCAGTGCCGGTGATGGTGGGCGTTGTGTTGGTAAATATGCTGGGGTATATCATTGGCTGGGGCTTAGCAAAATTATATGGCTTCAGTCAGCTTTATCGGATTACATTAATGATAGAGCTGGGCATGCAAAATGCTGGCATGGGGGTCGCATTGGCACTGAAACATTTTCCAGCAGAGGCAGCTCTGCCTGGTGCTTTATTCGCAGTATGGTGTATTTTAACGGCGGCCATTGCCAGTAGCTGGTTACGCAAAAGGCTGGCAGTGAATAACGATGAGCAAAATCAACAATTGGCTGGTGATAAGGCGTAAGTGATACTATCCTTAAATTGAATGGATATTTAAACAATGCTGCATTTTATGTTAGTTTAAATTGCAGCAATTCAAAAACAACAGGGATTATTAAAGCTCATCACCCGAATGAGTGGTTTTTTAAAGGTTACTCAAATAATGGCAGTTGAGAGTGAAAATCAGCAGATCCTTCTGGTTGAAGAGTCCGCAACATTAAGATACATCCTGGTTACAATCTTAAAAAAACAGGGCTTTGATATTTTTCCCCTGAATAATTTTGATGAGGCTTATGAAAAGCTTGATGACCCGCAAAATACATTTCTGGCGGTAATTCTTGGCTGGCCTAATTACGATCAGCATAAAGATGTTGATCGTCTGGTAGGATTAATGGAGTGTGAACGCTATGAGGAGGTGCCGGTGCTGGTGCTATCTCATGACGCGGAAATTGATGTACTTAACTGGATGAGTCGTCGACGATATACCGCGCTCATTCCCTGGGAAAATTACCAGGAATCGGTTGCCACCCTGCAAAAATTACTTGGCCCTGAAATAACTCAGGAGCATCACCATCCGGTGAGCTCATTAGAAAACCCCATTCGTATTTTATTTGTCGATGATTCAGTCAGTATTCGGCATTATTATCAGCGCCTGTTAAATCGAAATGGTTATATTACTGAAACCGCCTCGTCAGTTGATGAAGCCTTTGAAATTGCACTTCAAAAAACATTTGATCTGGCCATTGTTGATTACTTTATGCCGGATCAAAATGGTTATGTGCTGTGCCAAAAATTGCGCGATGATGAGCGCACCTCCAAAATTCGCACCGCAGTAATAACCGGCACCTACCTTGATGAAGTAATTAAAGACTGTTTGCAAGCGGGTGCAGTTGAATGCATGTTTAAAAATGAAGCGGAAGAATTGTTTTTATCGCGTATCGCTTCAATGAGTCGCTTTATCGAAGTGCAAAATCATATCGAAGCAGAGCGCGAACGACTGGCCAGTATTTTAGAGTCAGTTGGCGAGGGTGTTTACGGTGTTGATAATGAGGGTAATGTAACATTCGTTAATCCCGCTGCATTAAGTATTATTGGTAAGTTTGAAACCTCAGCTATTATCGGCAAAAAAGCTAAAGATGCGTTTCACTATAATGTTAACGAAGAAGTTTTAAATACAGATAGATTGTATCGAGCCTATGGGAATAGTGTAGAGCTGCGTTGTTGGGAAACCACATTTAAACATGAGTCGGGTAAACCCGTGCCGGTGGAATGTACAGTTTATCCATTAAACATAAATGAAAAGCAGGAAGGTTCCGTAATTGCTTTTCGAGATATTTCGCAGCGTAAAATGCTCGAAGAAAAATTGCACTGGCAAGCGACACATGACCATTTAACCCGCCTGTGCAACCGACGTTATTTTGAAGATCAATTAGATTCTGAAGTTAACCGGGTTAAATCAGGCGGTGAAATGAGCGCGCTGGTATATCTTGATCTGGATCGCTTTAAATATATTAATGATACCGCGGGTCACGATGCCGGTGATAGATTGCTGGTGGAAATTGCGAAATTATTATCAGCAAAATTACGTCCCAAAGATATACTGGCGCGACTCGGTGGCGATGAGTTTGCCATTATTTTAAAAGATGTGGATGAAGACTCTGCGATTGTGGTCACTGAAACTTTTCGTAGTGTGCTGGAAAAATGTAATTTCACTTATGCGGGTGAATCTTATAATGTGAATGGTAGTTTTGGTGTCGCTTTAATGGATAACCATAAAATGACATCGGGTGACGTGCTGGCAAATGCAGATATTGCCTGTCATATTGCAAAGCGTAGCGGTAGAAATCAATCGCATTTATACGAACAAAGTAGTGATGAGAAAAATGTAATGGGCAGTGAGTTGGGTTGGTCCCAACGGTTACGTGATGCCATGGAAAAAAATAAATTCGTTTTGCATTTTCAACCCATACTTGATTTAAAACTGGTTAACTTAAATCGCCTTCCTGCAGAAGACGGTGCAATATGGGACCAGTATGCAAAAGATAAAAAAAATCATCTGCATTATGAGCTGTTATTACGCATGCAGGATGACAATGGCAGCCTGTATTACCCCGATGCATTTATTCCCACCGCCGAGCGCTTTAATTTAATGTGTGAAGTCGATATGTGGGTAATGAATAAGGCACTAGAAACATTACAGGAATTGCAGAAAGAAAGAAGTAATGTTTCGTTTTCAATTAACCTGTCCGGGCATACATTAAATGCTGAAGACAGTTTGCATAAAATTAAAAGTTTGTTAAAACGCCATGATGTTGATCCGCAATCATTAATTTTTGAAGTCACAGAAACCTGTGCAATTGCAAACTTTGAATCGGCCAGTCAATTCATAGATGAAATGAAATGGCTGGGCTGTCGCTTTTCGCTGGATGATTTTGGTTCCGGCTTCTGCTCTTTCTCGCAGTTAAAATGTTTACCTGCAGACTTTGTGAAAATTGATGGCCAATTTGTGCAGGACATGGCCAGAGGTTCTATTGATAGAGCAATAGTGACAGCCATGAATGATGTTGCACATTCTCTGGGGCGTTATACAGTGGCTGAATATGTGGAAAGCCCGGAGATTTTACGTTTACTTAAAATCTGCGGGATAGATCATGTGCAGGGAAATTATGTTTCTGTACCGCGCACAATGCTGGGTAATGGTTACGTTTAGCCTGTATTTTTTAATTGGCTGCAGGCCGATAAAATGCGAATTAAAAAAATAGATTAATGATCGCTGCTGTATCATCAACTTTTTTTACAAGTAAACTATTGGCTTGATACAAAACCTTTCTTCAGCATGTTTTCAGTTTTTCATCTTTGCCTGCCGCCACATTTCTACTCGATTTTTACTCAGAAATGATTTCAATTTTTTGAATAATAACATCTTCGACGGGCGCGTCTCGACTAAAAGGTGCCTTAGCACCGGTCTTACTATTTTCAATTGTATCAACAACATTCATGCCTTTAGTGACTTTCCCAAATACGGCGTAGCCCCAGCCGCGCATGGTTTTACCAGTATGGTTTAATGAGTCATTATTTGCAGTGTTAATAAAAAACTGTGCGGTTGCTGAATGGGGGACATTGGTGCGTGCCATTGCGATAGTACCACGATCATTTCTTAAACCGTTATCCGCTTCATTTACAATGGCCTGCTCGGTGTTTTTCCTCTGAAAACGTGTATCAAACCCGCCACCCTGAATCATAAAGCCTTTAATTACACGATGAAAAACCGTGTTGTTATAATGGCCGCTATTCACATAGCGAAGAAAGTTTTTAACTGATTTTGGTGCTTTTTGTTGGTTGAGTGCTATCTCGATATTGCCTTTATTGGTGACAATTCTAACTTGTGGGTTACTGGCGAATGTGGACTGGGAAATAAAAAATAGAGAGATTAAAACGATAAGTTTGTTTAGCATTTTATTTGGCATTTTATAAATTCCTGTGCTTTAGTTTTATTTAAAGGCCTTTGTGCCTGTTTCGTGCAAAGGTCCTGCTTTAGTTAACTTCAATTATTTTCATAAACAAAGTAATGACATCATCAACCAAAATGGCAACCGGAGTATCGTGAAAGCGGTCGGTTGATTGCATGCATTTCTGCAATAATACTTCACGAATTATACCCTGATAAATTAAAGCAGTGGCTTTTGCATTTATGGGCTTAATTTTATTTTGCGATTGTAACTCGTTAAGGTTGAATTCGATATAGTCGGTAAAGCTTTTCCAGCGATTTAGAAAAAACTCCTGACTGGCTTCTGAGCCTTCGAGTTGTGAATGCATTTCCATTTTAAGCATATCAGGGTGGTTCATTATGCTAGCGACAAATACCGTCGTCATTCCGCGCAGCACTTGCTCGAAACCATTGTCGTCTGCAACCACGGCTTCAACATAAGATTCGCGGGTGGCAGAAAATTCCTGTAATACAGCTTCGTAAAGTTCGTCTTTAGATTCGAAATGTCGATAAAGAATTGCCGGACTTACCCCAACTTCTTTAACAATTTCATCGATAGATACGCCATGAAAACCATTGTGCGCAAACAGGCGTTTTGCAACCTTGATGATAGAGGCGCGACGCTCTTCGGCGGAAAGTCGTTTAGCCAAGGTTAGTCACCTGAGTTTTTGTGGGCAATAAAAAAGGCACCAGCGCTGATAATTAATCCAGTGTTAATTAACACGTTGTTAAATAACATTGGGGCTAATAATCAGCGCTGGTGCCTTTTTAAATTAAATCGTCAATTAAGACTTTTTAATCATAAATTCGAAAGCACCACCGGCTTCAGCACTTGACAGTAGCTCGTTACCAGTCTGGTTGCAGAATGCTTCGAAATCTTTAACTGAGCCTGGGTCAGTTGCGATAATTTTTAATACCTGGCCTGTTGTTAATGCATTGATTGCTTTCTTTGCACGTAGGATAGGTAGTGGGCAGTTTAGGCCTTTTGCGTCTAATTCAGCATCGAAACTCATGGGTTTCTCCTTAGTAAATTGTGTTAACAGTTAAGATATCGATCAAGTTAGTGATCGTTCACTTACAATACGGTTTGATTATTGAAAAGTCAATACTATCGGGCAGAAAAAACTAGAGCAGGTACAATAGCGGAAAGGTTACTTATTAATTTTAAAATCAATAACTTATGGCTAAATCCTTGAAAAACAAAGCGTTATCCTGTGTCTGTGGCAGTGAAAAAGCCTCGGATGAATGCTGTCTGGCAATCATCAATGGTGAGAAATCAGCTCAAAATGCTGAGCAGTTAATGCGCTCACGCTATTGTGCTTATGCCCTGGGGCGAGCTGTGTATATACTGAAAAGCTGGCATATTAGTACTCGTCCAGCATCTCTCGACTTAGAGACTTCTATAAAATGGACGGGCCTGAAAGTGTTGAATAGTTGCACAGAAAAAAATAATACAGCTTTTGTCGAATTTGTTGCAGGATTTAATAATGCGGGCATAGCCGGGCAAATGCATGAGCGTAGCCGCTTTGTATTTGAGGAAGATCAGTGGTTTTATGTGGACGGTGAGCAGATTGAATCGGACACGCAATACCACTTTAGTCTACCTGGCAGAAACGCCCCATGCTACTGTGGCAGCGGTAAAAAGTTTAAGAAATGTTGTGTGAATAAAACTTAAGCGAGTAGATAAATATTTCCATCTTTATCGGTTTCGATAGTAATTGAGGTTAAGCCCTCGCCGTTACACGGGCCGCCGGCACAATCGCCACTTTCGATGTGAAATAATGCGCCGTGCACTGAACACTGAATAAAATGCTTATCGAGATCAAGAAAATCATCTTCCTGCCATTCAAGATTAATACCTGCATGTGGGCAATGGTTTTCATAGGCATAAACCTGATTGTCTTTTTTAACCAGAAATAAAAGCCGCTCTTTACGGCCTTCTTTGAAAGTGAAGCCTTTTGCGCCGGGGTCGCTTAAATCATTAATGTGGCAGAGAACTTGAGACATGAGGGTTCCATAAATAATATTGAATTAATGTTGATTAATCGGGGATGATCAAATGATTAAATCCCAGCTGTCGACATTTATTGGCGGCAAGTTTACAGGCAAAGGCTAAAGCTTGCTGCGGATTTTTTTGATGGATTAGCGAGTTAATAAATCCGCCATTAAAAGTGTCGCCCGCGCCCAGCGTTTCAATAACGGGTTGAGCGTTAAAGGCAGGCTGGTGAATCATGTTTGATTGATGAGTTAGCCATGCGCCCTGATCTCCCCAGCTGCAGGTAATTATACTATTGGGATATTTTGTGGCAAAAAAACTCAGGCATTGGGTGGCATTTTTAAAGCCCTGACTTAAAGCGAATGGCTTTGAAATAAGTAGAACATCCGCATATTGCATAATATTTTCAATGCCGTCGCGATTTTTTTCGAGTTCAATAGAAACAGGTTTGTTAAAGCTTTTGGCATGTTTTAGCATGATTAAAAGTGCGTCGCAGGCACGGGCTTCAAAATGAAACCAGTCTATGTGATTGAGTTGGTGATTGAGTTGCAGGGCGCTAAACTCTGCGGCTTGTAGTTCGGGTAAATTTCGATAGTGCACAATACTGCGAGAGCCATTGCTTGAATTAAGTGTGATGTAAGAGGTCGGCGTTGTAGCATTTTTGTGTACGGGACAAAGGCGGGTGTTTACCTGATTTGATTCTAAATATGAAAACACCTGTTCGGCATTATTGTCATCTGCACGACTGGCCAATAAGTGCGTGTTTAAACCCAGTTGCTGCATTACAATTGCGGTGTTGCTGGCATTACCTCCGGTTTGAATGCGCTGAGCCGTTGCCCGCGCCTCGGAATCTTCCGCGGGGTAGTGATTGAGTTCATTAATGATGTCCAGTGTAGCGACACCGGTAAGAAGAATATCAGGCATTATGTTATGTTACGGGTTTGCAAGATAAATACCATTAAATAAATGGCATAAAATATTAAGTAATAATGAGAATGTATGGATAATAGTGTAATTATAATTAGTGTGATATTAGTGGTGAGCCTGCTGATAAATTTATGGTGGCTGCATCAGCAGTTTAATGGCTTTAAAGATGTCGTGCAAAAAAATCTAAATGAACAAATGATGGATGCCAGACAGCAACAGTCACAGCAACAATCGCAGCAACTGTCAGACATGCAAAACACAATGGTTGAGCGTATTGCTGAACTAAAAAATACTCAGGAAAGGCGTATCGGCGAATTGAGTCACTTATTGTCTGAGCGTTTAAACAGCAGCAATGAAGTGCTCCAGCAAAGTTTAAATAAACACCGCGAATCATTCGATGCGCGGCAACTGGAATCACTAAAAATACAACAGGATAATTTAACTCAGGGCATGGCTGAGGTGCGCAAGCAGGTTAGTGAAGCATTGTTGCAAAATGGTAATGAGTTGGGTAAAAAAGTTGATGCGCTGACGCGCTCTACCGATGAGCGATTAAAAGAAATTTCTGGGCAGGTTGATAAGCGACTTAATGAAGGCTTTGAAAAAACTACAGCGACCTTTGCGGATGTCGTTAAACGTTTGGCTATGATAGATGAGGCGCAGAAAAAAATAACGGAACTCTCAGGCAATGTAGTCAGTCTACAGGAGGTTTTAGCGGATAAACGATCACGAGGCGCTTTTGGTGAAGTGCAGTTAAATTCGCTGGTGCGTAATGTGATGCCGGAGAACAGCTTTTCGTTTCAGCATACGCTCAGTAATAATACACGGGTAGATTGTATGTTATTTTTGCCTGACCCCAGTGGCAGTATCGCTATAGATTCAAAATTTCCACTAGAGTCATTCAGAAAAATAACCGATTTAGAAAGTGGCGATGCCGATCGACTGGTGGCTGAAAAACAATTTAAGAAAGACATTAAAAAACATATTAATGATATCGCCTCTAAATATATAATCAGTGGTGAAACATCGGATGGTGCGGTGATGTTTATTCCAGCCGAAGCGGTGTTTGCTGAAATTCATGCGCATCATTATGATCTGGTGGAAGAGGCGCAGCGTGCTCGGGTATGGCTAGTGTCACCCACTACTTTAATGGCGGTATTAACGACGGCACGGGCGGTGTTAAAAGACAGCGCTACTCGCAAGCAGGTGCATTTAATTCAGGAACATCTTGTTACGCTGGCAAAAGACTTTTCACGTTTTCAAACCCGCATGGATAATTTATCTAAACATATCGAACAGGCGAATAAAGATGTGAATGACGTGAATACCTCGGCTAAAAAAATAAGTTCTCGGTTTGAGAAAATAGAAAAAGTTGAATTGCCGGATGAAGGCGAAGGTGTTGCGATAATCCATCAGCCTAAGAGTGATCCAGAAGAGTGATCCAGAAGAATAATCCGGCAAAGTAAGCATTAAAGGTAAATTTTAAATACTTTCTATGACAAGCAATAGTCAAATAACTCCGCAAAAAGAAGTGACAGAAAAGAATGCCGCTATGGATGTGGCGTCTAAAAAACAATGGCCCGTGGTGGTGACAATTCTGGCTATTGCATTTTTTATCGCTTTTTTATTAACCGCATTTAAACCGCAAGCCGATAAAAAAACACTGCAAAGTGCTCCTCCGTTAGCTGAGTATATCGTTGCAACAAGTCAGGCAACTTCAGTGCCGGTGATCTCTCAGGGAAGTGTTAAAGCTAAAACAGAAATTAAGCTGGTCGCTGAGGTGAGCGGGCGAATTACTCAGATGGCAAAATTAAAATTTAATGGCGGTTTCTTTAAGAAAGGGGAGTTATTGTTAAGCATTGATGATACGGATTATCGTCTGGCAATGAGTCGGGCAAAAGCACAATTGGCCGCGGCAAAACAACAATTAATTAAAGTCGAAATTGAAGCGGGTCAGGCAAAATATGATCTGCAGCAAATTGGTCGTGACCCATCAAAGTCGAGCGCCTATGCATTGCGTAAACCTCAGTTAGCGGAAGCGCAGGCAAGTTTGCAGGCCGCACAGGCAGATGTAGAAATTGCACGATTACAAATGCAGCGAACCCGAGTTATTGCACCCTTTGATGGCCGCGTGATTAGCAAGCAGGTTGATATTGGTCAGTATGTGAGTGCGGGAACTTTGTTGGCTGATATTTATTCAACTCAAACCGTAAGCGTGCGCTTACCTTTAAGTTTGCAGCAAATCGAATTATTAGGCATTAAATTGCGTGATAATCAGACATTAACTGAGCCGCTCAAAATAAATCTGTTTGCAAATTATGGCGCTAAAAAATATCAATGGAATGCGGTGTTTAGTCACACAGAAGGTGAGCTGGATGCACGCAACCGGCTGGTATATCTGGTTGCAGAAGTGAATGAGCCTTATGCTAAAGATGAGCAAAATATTAATCGCCCACCGTTAACGCCAGGTATGTTTGTAAAGGCGCAGTTATTTGGTGTCAAAAAAAATCTAATTAAATTGCCACGTTCGGTATTGCATTATAATAGCAGTGTCTGGTTGATTGATGAGCAGGATAAGCTTCGAATAGTATCGGCTGATGTGTTAACTAAAGATCGTAAGTTTATTTATTTAAAATCCAGTTTGCAACAGGGTGATCGAGTTGTTTTAAATGCGATTGATTTTCCAGTTAATGGTATGTTGTTGTCACCATCAAAAATAAAATTAAAAGATGAATAAATTAATTTCCTGGTTTGCTGAAAATCAGGTGGCGGCCAATCTGGTCATGTTATTAATTGTGGTGGCGGGTTTGCTTTCACTACAATCTACACGTAAAGAACTCATCCCTAATATTTCTTTAGATAAAGTTAGCGTCAGTGTTGCATTTCCCGGGGCATCGCCAAAAGAAATTGAAAAAACCATTTGTGTGCGCATCGAAGAAAATGTGTTTGATATTGAAGGTATTCGAAAATTAACCAGTCGTGCATCAGAAGGCGTTTGCAGTGTAATTGCCAGCATCGAATCAAGTTATAAAGCACGGGAAATAATGGATGAAATTAAGTCGCGTGTTGATACCATTTCAACCTTTCCCGAGCAGGCCGAGCGTGCATTAATAAAAGAAATCAGTATAAAAAGTAGTGTGGCGAGTGTTGTTGTGTCCGGTGATGTGGATGAGCGAACATTAAAAAATATTGCCGAAACCGTGCGGGATGAGCTAACTGAAATAAAAGCCATTACACAGGTGGAATTAGTTAATGCAAGACAGTATGAACTTTCCATTGAGCTATCTGAAAGCAGTTTGCATGAATACGATTTGAATTTCGATGAAGTCAGCAGTGCGGTGCGAGCCGCATCGTTAGATTTGCCCGCCGGGCATTTAAAAACCAGTAGTGGTGATGTGTTGTTGCGCACCCAGGCGCAGGCGTATACGGGAGAAGATTACGCTGAGTTAACTTTGCGTGCCAATGCTGATGGTAGTGCAATTAAACTGACGGATGTGGCAAATGTTGTCGATGGTTTTGAAGACGTTTCATTTACAGGGGAATTTAATGGTGAGCCGGGTTTGCTGATAACGGTTTATCGCGTGGGTGAGCAAAATATTTTAGAAATTTCAGACAGTATTCATGAATACATAAAAGAAAAATCATCACAGTTACCTGCGGGCGTTGCATTAAATATCTGGCAGGATAAATCCAGTTATTTTAAAAGTCGCATGTATTTATTAACTAGAAATGCCATGACCGGTTTGTTACTAGTGTTTTTGATTTTGGTTTTATTTTTGCGATTACGTCTGGCATTTTGGGTGAGCCTGGGGATTCCTGTTTCATTTATGGGGGCTTTCTGGTTGTTGCCCCATGTTGATGGCTCAATCAATATGATTTCTATGTTTGGCTTTATTTTAGTGCTCGGCATAGTGGTAGATGATGCGATTGTGGTGGGTGAAAATATTCATAAACATCATTTAAAAGGCAATCTGGGTTTGAAGGGGGCAATTGAAGGTGCACAGGAAGTTTCCAAGCCGGTTATTTTTGCGGTGCTCACCAGTGTTGTAGCATTTATGCCGATTTTGTTTTTACCCGGTGCCGAAGGTCGCTTGTGGATGGTGATTCCGCAGGTTGTTATTTTAACCCTGTTGTTTTCACTGGCAGAATGCTTGTTTGTGCTGCCGGCGCATTTGTCTATGATAAAAAACCATGAGAGAAAAGAAAATCGTTTTACCCGGTTTCAAACGCGATTTTCCAGTTGGTTAGATCGTTTTATCGAAACAGTTTATCGCCCGACCTTATTAAAAATTTTACATTATCGTTACATTACTATTTCGGCTTTTGTGGGTGCGTTTATTATTTTTATCACCGTGCTGTCTGCGGGCTGGATTCATTTATTATTTTTTCCAAAAGTCGAAGGCGATATTGCAATTGCGAGTGTGAGTTTTTCACAGGGCACACCGCTAGAAAAAACCGAGCGTGCTGTGGATAGAATTGAAGCGGCAGCTTTGCAGCTAAAGCAGCAATTAAAATTACGCACCGGTGAAGATCAAATCGAAAATATTATTTCTACGGTGGGAATTCAGGCCATGAATCGCAGTGGCAAAAAAGGCGATCATGTTGGAGAAGTGTCACTTGCGTTACGTGCCTCGGAAGAACGCGAAATTGACAGTGCTGAAATATTAAAATTATGGCGTGACGCGGTGGGTGAAATTCCTGCTGCAACCCAGTTAACCTTTCAGTCGAGTTTAAGAGATTCGGGGCCGGATATTAGTATCGATTTAACCGGTCGTAATACCAGGGAGTTATCAATAGCCGCGGCGGCATTAAAAAAACAGCTGCAACAATATAACGGAGTTTATGACATACAGGATAGTTTAGATTCGGGTAAAAAGGAGATTCGTCTGCACCTGAAACCGGAAGCGCAATATCTTGGTATTAATGCAAAGCTGTTAGCGCGTCAGGTGCGTCAGGCATTTTACGGTGAAGAGGTGCAGCGAATACAACGAGGGCGTGATGATGTGCGGGTGTTTGTGCGTTATCCGAAAGGCCAGCGCCAGTCAGTGTATTTTTTAGAAAGCATGTTTATACATATGGATAACGGAGTGGATGTGCCATTAACTGAAGTTGCAGACATTGAATATTCCGCCAGTCCGGCTGAAATTTTACGCATCGATCGTAAGCGTGTTATCACCGTGAGTGCGCGGGTGGATGAAAGCCTCGGCGTGCCAGCGCAAATTAAGCAGAGTTTAAATGTGGATTTTCTGGATAGTCTGGGACAGCAGTTTAATGGTGTGAAATGGAGTCGTTCAGGAAGCCAGAAAGATCAGGATGAAATGATTAGTTCCATGATTCGAGGGTTTATTCTGGCGATGATTGGGATTTATGCGCTGATGGCGATTCCATTTAAATCTTATACCCAGCCGTTAATGGTGATGAGTGCCATTCCCTTTGGCTTAATTGGTGCGTTGCTGGGGCATATATTATTAGGTCTGGATATCAGCTTGTTATCCCTCAGTGGCATGATTGCGGTGGCGGGTGTGGTGGTCAATGACAACCTGGTGCTGGTGGATTACATCAATCGAAAACGTGACCAGGGGGTGGAGCTGGTAGAGGCTATTCGTGAAGCCGGTGCGGCTCGCTTTCGCCCGATTGTGCTAACGTCGCTCACTACCTTTGCGGGCTTAACGCCGCTCATGTTGGAGCGCAGTGTACAGGCGCAATTTTTAATTCCAATGGCAGTGTCACTGGCATTTGGGGTTATGTTTGCCACAATTGTGAGTTTGCTGCTGGTGCCTGCCAGTTATTATGTGCTGGAAGATCTTAAGGCGCATCTGCAACTTAAGCGGTAACTTATTGAAAAAATAGAAAATTTAGGTGCGTTGCTTCCCTCTCTGGATAAGAGGGGCTGGGGCGATTTGAAGTCGCTCAAGTTATAATGCTATATTTATAGAGCCTGCAAACCTGAAATCTTTTAAATCCCCCCTCAGTGTTATTACCTATACGCACGATGTATCTGGTAGTTCATTACATTATTTGTATTCCCGTTTTTCAAAGGGGGAGGTTTATCTAAAGCAACCAAAAATATTTTTTAATACTATAAAGTTACCGCTTAACTTGCTGATATTGGCGTCTGAGGCTTTTTTCTGCAAAGTGCATATCTATGCCTATACTTATATATTCAAGCCTGTAAAAACAGGATGCTGTAATGATTCTTTTACTAATTGCATAAATATTTGAGATGTTGCCGGGAGCCATAATTTCCAGGAGGAGCTTCAGGGCGCAATTTTTAGGGGTAGTATATGGATAATGAAGTAGAAAACCGCAGAGCATCGACGCGGGTTAGTTTAAAAGAAGCGCTCAATATGAAGATCGTCTTCTCATCTGAAAATCCCAACTTACTTGGTAAAACACTATGCGGTTCAACCATTGATGTATCTTCGACGGGTTTGAGAATCGAGCTTAATCAACAGATAAAAATCGATAGTGTTTTAGATGTGTGGGTGACATTAAAAGAAAATCAGAAAAAATATTTTCTAACCGGTAATGTTCGTTGGTGTCAGCCATTAGAAACCGGTGAATATTTTCATATTGGGGTGGTGCTGCGAGAGCGTTCGGATACCGTCACTGATCTGGATAGCTGGCAATCTATGTTTAAGGATTAACCGGTGACTTATCGATCTGATGGTTGTCGGCTGTGTAAAACGCTTTCAAGCCCGCAATTTTTATTTGTTGCCTTAGCATTGTTTATTATTTATTTTACTATATGGTAATTCCATATGGTTTATGAAGTCCCCCTTCTGGAATAAAATAAATATCTTGTGAGAGGCGAATACATGTCAGAGCATCATCCGATAATTGCTGTTACCGGTGCCAGTGGAGCAGGGACTACCGTTGTGCAGCAAGCCTTCAAAGAAATTTTCTTTCGTCAAAAAATAAATGCTGCCTTTATTCAGGGCGATGGCTTTCTTCGGTATTGTGATATTGAAAGTGAAAAACATATATCGCAGAACCTTGCGCAGGGGCGACACATAAGTTGCTATGGCCCGGACTTAAATGATTTTGATAAGTTGCAGAGCTGCTTTAAGCAATATTCAGAAAGTGGCACATGTGATATGCGCCATAAGGTGAGTGAAGAAAACCAGAAACATTTCGATGTGCCTGTTGGTGAGTTTACGCAATGGCAACAAAGGATAGAAAAATCTGACTGTTTATTTTATGAGGGTATGCACGGTGGCGTCGTTGCTGAAACCTGGACGCGACGTAAATCAGAGAATACCGATGCGGTAATCGAGGATAGACGCAGTGCAAAAACAAATGGCGTTAATGCAGCCCAGTATGTTGATTTATTAATTGGTGTTGTCCCGGCAGTTAATCTGGAATGGATACAACGTATTCAGCATGACCAGTTAAATCGTAAGCAATCTGCTGAACAGGTGACCGTTAATATACTTGAGCAGCTACAGGATTATATATATTTTATTGTGCCGCAGTTTTCAATCACCGATATTAATTTTCAGCGTATGCCGGTTGTCGATACTTCTAATCCATTTGAACATCAGCCGGTACCCACCGAAAAAGAAAGCATTATAGTGGTGAGCTTTAAAGAGCCCGACAAACATGATTTAGATAGTTATTTGCAAAGAATTGAAGGGGCGTTTATTTCACGGCGAAAAAGTCTGGTGGTGCCCGGTGGGCAAATGGCGCATGCATTAGATATTATTTGTGCGCCATTAATTGAGTCGCTTATTCAAAAGTAGGGCGCAGGTGTTATATTTTTATCGGGCCACTTAGATTAATAAATAGCATTCGCTACTCAGCATTTTTACCTATTCTAACTTCATCATATCGCCCGGAACTTCCGGTGAGTGATACATCATCATTTTGAGATTGATCACGTTTTTTCTTTGAGTCGTTTGAAAAAAACTGGTCAATAGCTGAGCGGCTTTTATTTGGCTTAACCATTTCCTGTTTTTCATAGTTGCCCATGCTTTCTACGGGGGAGCGATTGATAACATAAATAATACCAATACCTGTGATAGCACCAAAAATAACGACTTTTAAAAGTATGGAAATTGAATTCTTCATAATGATTTACGAACCTGTATTAAGCGCGAGTATTGATATGTTTACCTATATTAGCACTTAAGTTTGTATGATCTGTATGCGCTGAGGCGCTTTTTCGTCGACACATACCGCGTTGGCGTCGATCGATCTGTACTTTGATTTGTTTTTGCCGGCGATCTTTCTTTTTACGGCGATCTAAGCGGCGCTTTACGCGTGACTTTTCAGTCGTCGAATCTGTGCTTTCAAACGCCTGCTTTGTACGCCTGAACGTTGGAATAGCCGTATTGCGGTTTTGTTGTATAAATGGAATATTTGGCATAACAGTAAAAGAATACTTTCTCCTACTTTATATATCGACAAATCCAAACGGTTCTGAAGGTGCTCGCCCGATGCGCTGTCACACATCGGGCGTTTACGACTAAGCGTTATATGACATTTGCTTTGCGGTGTGTTTTTCCAGCTTGTGATTCAAGAAGCGGTATGTGCCGCCAGAGTTAAACTTAATGACGCTAAAGCCGTAAGCGCTCACTTGATCGACGGTAACTTCCTGACCTGTACTTTTAATACGAACGCGGTCACCAATATTTAATGTGTTTTCATTATTCATTTTAATCTCTCCAAAATCACTAAATAGAATGCTATTTCAATAGCCTATGATGCAAAGTTAGATTAATTTATTAGCTAATGCAAGTAACTCAATGTAATTTAAGAAAAAAGACGATATATTCTGACGAAAGGTATAAATGCAAGGGTAAAATTATATTGATAGCTTGTTTAAATTTAATATCTTACTCGTTAAAGTTAGATTAATTTGTAAGGTAAATCAAGTATCTTTTTGTTTTATATGGATAAAACGGAAATCAAGAGGGGCCATTTGTTGCTTGTTTGGTGTTTTGAGGTACGGTTGATACGTCAATCAGTGGTGAATTGTTTGTGCTGCTGATGCTAATACTGGCGGCGGCAGGCATGGGGTTTTTAGCCCTAATGGGAGGCATGCGCTGGCTTAGTCGGGTGACCTGCCGATTCATGCGATGTTCGTAAATAGCCATATACGCGAGCACGTTACTCACATATTCGCGTGTTTCGGTGTAGGGGATGGTTTCTATCCAGCGCATAGCATCCATATTGTGTAGCTCGGGCAGCCATTTCTCAACGCGATGTGGGCCGGCGTTATAGGCGGCGGTGGCTAATACCTGCTGGCGGTTGAGCTTGGTGAGCATTTTTTCTAAATAGCCCGTTCCAAGGCTGATATTGGTATTGCTGGCGAGCAGGCTATTGCGTCCGCGGTAACGAATCTTTAGCTGTCTGGCAACCTGTCGGGCGGTGTTAGGCATTAACTGCATTAATCCCATTGCACCTACGGACGAGCGAGCATCTGACATAAATGCGCTCTCTCGACGAATAATGGCATAGGTCCAGGCAGGGTCTATATTGCGCTGGTTAGACCAGGCAAAGACTTTATTGTCTAAATGCAGGGGGAAGCGCAGCTCTATATCGTCGCGATAGCGGGTTTTGCCCATGGTGATAATAGCCCTGTCGTGCCAGCTCCAGGCCTGAGCAATTTTAGATGCAGCGAGGCGTTGCTCATTATCTATATGCTTAATGAGCTTATACCATTCGCGTCGGGCGGATAACACCTCGCCCATAATATAAAACTCACGGGCTCTTATGGCTTCGGGTTGTTGAAAAACGTTACTCAACGCTTGCTCTGTTGGTTCTACGGGGTTCTCTTCAAACGCATAGGGCAGGTTCAGGCGGTCAGCTGCAAGAAAGCCATAGTAGCTACGCTTTTGAGCCAGATATTGGTAAATACCAATAGCATCGTCAGTTTTTCCCATTTGCTCATTCGCGTAAGCCCACCAGTATTGCCAGCGAAAGTCGCTCTGTTCATTTATGCTGAGCTTAGAAATGGCCTTTAAAACATGCCCCCAGTCACCCTGACGGATAGCCGTGCGTATGCTCCATTCTTTGACTTGTTTATCGGCATAATTTGCTGGAATACGTGCCAACCAAATGCCCGCATCAGGTAAATGCTCACGTGCGAGACGCAGGCCAAAGTGACGGATTAGCTCAGCGTTCTGTTGATCGCTAAAAAGAATATTTAATGCTGGTTGTTTGAGCTGGTGATAGGCGTCAATGGCCAGATCAATATCGGTATAGCTCAGGCGCATTAAACCGTGTTGTAAGATGGCATTTTTTTCAGAGTGCTGAATATTGAGCATCTGTGCAGAGGTTACCCGTTGGGGGTGGCGATGAATTTCCACCCACTTTTTGGCTATTAAGGCATCTTCTGCTGGCATTGACTTTATGAGGTAACGCGCCAGGCGATGATTATTTACCGACATGGTTAACTTGAAGCGCTGCCATATCAATTGTGGTGTTTGTTTGCCTGCCGCTTGCCACTGTTTGAAAACGCGATCACAGGATTTGGGTAATGAGTTAGCCGACAGCCAGAGATTTTGAATTTTAGGATAAGCAATTTCCTGTTGCTGAGTATGCAGCAGCGCATTTAGATATTGGCACTGGGCAGTAACGCCATAACCTGGCCGATATATATCGATCAGGCGCTGCCATTTTTTTGATTGTGATGCGTGTTTGATAAGCTTGCCGCGAAACCGATCACCAATTACCGTGTCATCATTAGCCTGTAAAAAATGGTAAATCTGGGTGTCGGTTAAAGCCGATGGTTTATACATTAAGGCTTTATATTGTAAATAGGGCTGCAGTGGGTAATCGCGTAATTTAGCGGAGAGTTGTCGAAATTTATAAAAATGCCTTTTTTTATAAGCTTGCTGAGCCTGCTGATACTGCTTTCGTTGCAAGCTTAAATAGAGATTTTGCTGCTGTGATTGAGAGCTGGAAAGGTTGAGCAGGTCAGGATTTGCAGATGCAGCACTTGTAAAAAACAGGCCCGGTAGTACCAGTAAAGGCAACCACAGACTAGCGCGAATCACAGACAAAAAAGCAGATGCTTGATGCGGCGGTATTGGCATTATCCCTGTTTCATTAACAATAAGAAAAATTAAGTATTATCAATAGTTTAGTTATTCTAATTAAAATTAGCGTGAATATGCTCACAATTAAGAATTAAACTGATGAAAGGTAGAAATTGATCGCTAATATCACTTTTTTTCAGATTAACGTTTTTTGCGAACAAAGTATTTGCGTTTATATTCAGTAGCCAGGCCAACGGCGACTTTTTTGTCTTCCTGAGTGAGTTTTTTATACAGCCCGTTTTTGGTTTTACGTGCATCTTTTACATTACTTGCCGCAGCAACATAAAACCATGCATAAGCGATTGCGGAATTAGGGGCAACACCCCGGCCGGTGTAGTAGGCAACACCTAAATCCATCTGGGCTTTTCCGTAACCTTTTTCAGCGGCTTTGTGAAAGAGTGCGACGCCTTTTTTAAAGTCCTGCTTAACGCTATAACCATGAACATAGGCCCGGCCCAGGTTATAGTGCGCTTCAATATAGTTTTGCTTAGAGGCTTTTTGGTACCAGCTTACAGCTTTTTTAATGTCTTTTTTTGTGCCGATACCATTTTCTAGCATTAGTGCTACCTGGTTTTGTGCTTCTGCACTGCCTTGTTGCGCAGCCTTTTTATACCAGTTAAAAGCTTTGTTTTTATTTTTCTTAACCACATCGCTGTTGAGGTAGAGTTTAGCTAAATTGATTTGGGCATTTGTATTGCCTGCTAACGCCGCTTTTTCAAACCACTTTTTAGCTTGCTTGGGCTTTTTCTTAATGCCATCACCCTTTACATACATTTCAGCCAGTTTATTTTGAGCTTCGGTATGGTCTTGTTTGGCGGCCTTTTTATACCAGTATGCGGCTTTACCCGATGATTTATTTACGCCATCGCCATAAAAATACAACTTGCCTAAAATGTACTGTGACTCTTTATCTTTTTGGCGGGCGGCTTTTAAAAACCAGTTAGCCGCGGTATTAAAGTTACGCTTCACCCCAACGCCTTTTAGATACATCTGGCCGATTAAGGTTTGTGCCTCGATGTGACCTTGTTTGGCGGCTTTGATAATCCAGTCAGCAGCTTCACTGGCATCTTTACGCTGACCTTTTTGGTCGAGGTACATTTTTCCAATACTATATTGTGCCTGTGCATCGCCTTTTTCGGCGAGTGGAAACCACAGCATTAACGCCGTTGCAAAATCATCTTTTTGGTATGCACTTGTGCCTTTTTCGTAATCGCTGGGAGGTTTTGGTTTTTTAGTTTTTTCAGCAGCAATAGAAATCGTGCTAAAACTAATAAGAATGAGTAAATAAAAACATCGCAGAAGGTTTGAATTCATAGTTTGAACAGGTTAAATAATTTAAGTGTATTCAGAGTATAGAAAAGAACCGGCTAAATATCCGTATGTTGCTCAATAAATTCACGAATAAAATGCAAAGGTTTGGCACCACTAAATCTTCCTGCTTCCTCCCCGTTTACAAACAGGATGAGGGTAGGAAAACCACGCACTTTGTAGTGACCGGCAAGCTTCATATTTTCATCTTCATCAACTTCTACTTTGGCAATGCCAAGCTGATTTTCGAATTCATGGGCTATTTTTTCTAATAGCGGCGCAATAACTCTGCAGGGGGAGCACCACTCTGCCCATAAATCGACCAGTATGGGTTTGTTGTGAGAGGCATCGATGACGAGTGATTGAAAATCATCAAGGTTGACGATAAAAATATTATTGGGTGTGTGCATAAAAAATCATTTTAAAAATTTAATTATTCTGGATAGTAAGAAGATATTAGCATTGTTAGTGCTAATCATCAGGTTGAATTTCCAGGGGTTAATTTACATGGACTGAATTTCCATGGGCTGAATTTCAAGCGGCCAATGTGTTTCTTCAACGTTAAGTTTTGATTTTAAGTTATACAGCGCTGCCTGTAATGCTTCTTCGATCACCGGATGATAAAATGGCATGCGCAGCACCTGATGAACTGTCATCTGCATTTCAATGCACCAGCAAAGCAGGTGACCGAGGTTTTCACCTTTAATACAGGCCATCGAAGCGCCCAGTATTTTGCCGGTATTTATGTCTGCATAAACGCGAATCAGGCCGCGATTTTTGCCCATAATTAAAGCGCGCCCAACGGGTGCCATGCGTATTTCGCCGATGGCAGTTGTCTGCTCGTCAAGCTCAGATAATTTTGCGCCAACCGTTACAATGTTAGGTTCACAAAAAGAAATCGCCAGAGGCGTTTTTGTTTTAAAAGCAGTGGGTTTATCCTGCATAATATTGTAGCCCGCAACTCGGCCTTCGAAGCCCGCTTCATGCAAAATAGGTTTGTCAGCATTGCAGTCGCCCGCTATATAAATTGAGCTATTGCCTAATTGCATTGTATTGGGGTTGTAAACCGGGACGCCATTAGCTGAAATTTCTAAGCCGGTTGATGCTAAATTTAGTTTATCAACATTCGCGCGACGACCCATGCTGGCAAATATTTTCTCAACTTCAACGTTTTTATCGCCGGCACTTACCTGTAAGTTTCCGTTGTCCAGTTGCGTGATTTGTGCAGCTTCTCCTAGCCATAATGGAAACTCTCGGCCGATAATTTCAATCGCTGTTTTATTTATTTCTGAATCATCAAGCCCGCAAATTATATTCTGCTGATCAATACCTGTTACATTTACTCCCAGGCGGCTAAGTGACTGTCCAATTTCAAGGCCAATAACGCCCAGCCCTATTACTGCAACCGACGCAGGAAGAGACTCAAGTTCAAAAACTTCATCGGTGGTTAAAATCTTATCGGAAAAGTCGTTCCATGCCGCTGGAATAATGGGGCGGGAACCGGTGGCAATAATAATGCGTTTGGCTTTTACTATATCACCGTCTTCGGTTTCTAATGTATTGGCATTAATAAAACGCACGTTCGATTCGATGAGTTTATCTTCGGGTAATATATCAATGGAGTTAGATAATGTCTGGTCAACAAAAGTGTCGCGCAAATCCTGTACATGTTCCAGCATGTCTTCTTCGTTGATGCTTAAATTTTCTTCGCCTTCAATGCCTTCGCGATCAAAAATTTTACGGCGGTGAAAATCTTCTGCAACTTGAATTAAAACTTTTGATGGCATGCAGCCAACTCGCGCACAGGTTGTTCCCAGTTCTCCACCATCAATTAAAATGAAATCATCTGTAAAGTGTTTGATCTGGCTCATGCAATATAAGCCGGCACTGCCAGCGCCAATTATTGCAACTTCAACTTCTTTCATGTGACTGTCTCGATTGTGTTGTTTGTGAATTAATGATTAATAAAAGGTAGTAATGATTTTGTGATTTTCATCGCGATACATTTCACCGTTATGGTTTTTAAACTGGCCATTGTCTTTATCAGAAAAATAAAGTTTAAGGCTTTCTTTAATAACCGGAAAGGCGAGTGTGTCAAAATCAATGTCTGAATGACTAAATAATTTTGTTTCCAGACTTTCAATCCCCGGCTTAGAAAAACCGTCAGCTAATTGTCCCCGGTACATAATGTAAACCTGTGAAATGTGTGGAATGCTAACGGTGCAAAAAAGCTGTATGTTATTTATTTTAGCGTTAGCTTCTTCGAAGGTTTCTCTTTGAGCTGCTTGCACAGTGGTTTCGTTATTTTCCATAAATCCTGCAGGTAATGTCCATTGACCAAGGCGGGGTTCAATGGCGCGCTTGCAGAGTAATATTTTATTTTCATGCTCTGCAATGCATCCAGCAATTATGCGCGGGTTTTGATAATGGATAAAGTCGCAGGCGGTGCAAACATAGCGCTGGCGATTGTCGCCAGCGGGGATGGTGAATTCAACGGCTTCACCACATTGGTTGCAAAAATTCATTATTTATAATCCTTCAGGATATTGGCGTAGAGTTAAGGTGTTGCCGCGTTGGCTGAATTCCAGATGTTTTAAAAAACTCATGCCCAGTAAAATCTCATCACTTTTATAACCTGGATTTATCGTGGCTCGAATATTCGATAGACGTATGTCACCCAGTGAAATGCTATCCAGTTTAGTTAAGTTAACGGTTACGGCGCCATTTGCAGTTTGATAAACAGCAGAAGGCCCGGGAGTTAAATTTAATCGCTGTGCGATAGCGGCGGGAATTGCTACATCAGTTGCCCCGGTGTCGAGCATAAAGGTAACCGGCTGAGAATTAATACTGCCATTGGCGACATAGTGTCCCATGCGATTACGCTTGAGCACCAGCTCTTTGATATCGCCTTCCAGTGATAGAGTATCAATAGACTGATTAGGGTTGTTTTGTTTATCGAGAATATCAGAAAAAAATACCGCGAGAATGGCAAAAATACCTAGCCACATCAGTGCTAGCATCATCGTACCTATTTTTTTTTGTTCAGATTGTTGGGTGTTCTGTGAGTCTTGCATTTGTTTTATATTAAGATTTATATTTAATGACAATACTATCTTAAAAATGTTCTAAAATCAGTAAATGGATAGAATTGATAAAAGACGTGGTGAGTGCCGCTATGTACGACATGATAAGCTGTTTGTGCAGCTACTAGCATCTGATGAAAAAGTCAGTGCGGCGAAAGTCACTCTGCTTTGTCATAGCTGCGATGCGTCGATCAACGGTATTAAGGTAGAGTTAGAGCAACCGTTAGAAGTCAATAGCCCGGTTGATCTATGGCTAGCATTTGAGGGGCTGGATCAAAAGTTTTATTTACGCGGTCATGTTTGCTGGTGTTGCCCATCACCCGAAACTGAAAATTTATTTCAACTGGGTATCGAGCTTGAAGAGGCACATGCTACAGATTATGCAGAATGGATTGAGCTGCTACAGAGCTTTTCAGATTAATCCTTGTTTTTTGCCTGTTTATTATTTCTGTCACATTTCTACAGTAAACTCATAATTCGAAAGAATAACTTATGTTATATTCGCGGCTGATTTTTTAAATTTATGCGCGTTAATATTTGATTATTTAAACAGGGGCAGAACTTGTCAGAAGAAAAGCTTACATCGTCGAGTAATGAGCAGGATAATGAACTGGAAGAGCTGGTGTTGCGTGAGAGCATCGTGAGCGCTACTGGCTTAAATGAAGGTAGTTTGCAAATAGGCATAAAAGGCGATCCCTCATTGCGCGAAACTACGCTGAATCGTAAGCGCTATGAAAGCCCTGTCGATAAAGTAATTGTGCCGCTGATGGAAAATCTTGAAGAGCTGATGTTGAATCGTAGCTGCTATCGAATCTTTATTGGCTTTAATAGTGGTGAAGTGCGTACCAATTCTATTTTTGATCCGCTGCGTGAGGAAATTCATGCCTCAGAAAAACTGGCGGATATATCATACCTCGACCGTCACTTCCCAAAAATAACTTTCGATGAAAAAATTCAGGCGATGCGAGATATTTATGGCTCGATAAAAGCCAGTGAAATATTTAGTAAGGTACCGGGCTACTGGAAGAGTATTTTTAATAAACGTCATCAAACCTGGGAGCCGATGACACGCGATGAAATTCATACAATTATGTCATCAATAAAAATCATGCGGGATTTGCCGGATTTTTATTTGCGCAATATCACGATTTGCATTGTGCAGGATCTGGTGCGCATGCAGTTTAACTGTGATGGTACGCAGATTATTAGTGCGGAAAATTATAAGAAGTTTATTGAGGATAATATGCCTGATGACAGCTAAATGATAAAAGGCTGTTGCTGCTAATTAACGCAAATAAAAAGATGATTAATACACTAAAAATCACTGTTGTCCCGTTAAATTAAATAATGTGGTCATTCCTGAATACCATGCATATTATACTGGTCGGGAATCCAGTGACTTATTTATTTAATGGATTTACTAGACACTCGAAAACAATAAAAAACAAGTCACTAATAGTCCGCAGTCTTAAATATTCACGTGTTTTGCGTTTATTTGCGGAAAACAGTTTTTGATTTATTTTAACGTAGCACCCGCCAGCAAATCATCAAACGGCGAAGTTTGAATCGGCCCGATTTCAATCACAATCGTTTCATTTAGTGGGATTTCATCCGACTCGAGATGCGGCAGTATTTCCTGCGAGATTTGCATAATGGTAATCATGCCCTGCTGACTGTTAGCATCGGTTTCTGCATCTATACTTTTCTGCAACTCACCGAGATAGGTTTTTACCGCAGCTAACCGGTTTTGTAAATCCTGCTGTTGAAATGCGGGCTTAAAACCTAAATGCAATTCTCGCAAACCGGTTTCACTGTTATCACTCACTGCTATTGTAAAAGGGCCTTGTATTTCCACTGTATTCACCGGGTTATGTGTTAAACGAAAATAAATTTTAGCAAATAATTAACGCTAAAGGTGATTTGTTTGCGGCTATTTTTAGCGGCTCTTTTTTATCTGTTCATAGGCGGCTTTAATCTCCGCGGTTTTCTGGTTGGCGAGTTTAATCATTTCTTCCGGCAGGCCTTTTGCAACCAGTTTGTCCGGGTGATGCTGGCTCATTAAGCGCCGGTAACTTTTCTTTAATGAGCTGTCAGAAACTTCACTATCTACCCCCAGCACTGCATAAGCCTGACTCAATGTGGGCTGGTTTGAGGCGTTAGGTGCTGACTGCTGCGAGTAGGATTGCTGAGCGCCCACCATATTAATTATCTGTTCAAGTTGCGCAACAGAAAAACCAATTTGCTGAGCAATGTGTTGTAGTGCAACCTGCTCGGCTCGGTCAAGGCTGTTATCGGCATAAGCCGTCGCAATTAAAATTTCCAGAAACATCTGTAACAAATTGGTTCGACGATGGCATTCTTTTTTAAACTGCTGAAGAACGTCATCGAGAGGAAAGTCGTTTTGTTTGCCCTGATTAAATAATTCAATGGCAGCTTTGCGCTGGCTCGCATCTAAATTCATCTGGTCCATTATGTTTTCGGCCATCTGAATTTCACTGCGCGAAACAGTGCCATCGGCTTTCGCCAGATACCCCATCACCGAAAAAACGGCGGTGAAAAACGCCAGCTGCACCCGCTCGGTGTTGCCGGGTTCTAAATCTACAGCATGTAACCCCTTATCAAACTGGTGCCCAGCAGCCATCCCCATCAGTGCGCCCAATGGGCCACCCAGCATAAATCCAAAACCACCACCAATAAGTTTTCCCCACCAGCTCATGATGCCAGCCTAAGGTTTGGTAGCGTAATTATCTTACGAATCAGAAGTTTATTGATTTGCATGCATTTATTAGCGTTGACGTGCATGGATGCACATATTTCGCGAATATACGGATATAAGGTAGTGTTCATTTGCATTTTCTTTTTCATCTTTTATTTATTGAAGTCTTCACCTAGTTGAGATCCTGTTCGTCTGACCGTAACCGCATGTAAAGATTCATCATCAGGAAACATTCGGCGTAAATCATCCAGCGTCAGAGACGAACCCTTTCGATCAAATTCAGCCCAGATAGCATCCCAGCGCTCGTCATTGAAATAAAACCCAACAGGTAACATGGCTACCGGCTGATTATTAAAGTCAGTAATAACTTTGGGTTCAATGAGTTTTCCAGCCACGTTATTTCCACCACAGGGTTAGTAAGGGGATATAGGATATCATAAGCAGCCAGATAAGCATGATAACTAAAAAGGGCAGGGTGGCGCGAAACAGAGTAAGAATGTTTTTGCCAAAGCGTTGCGAGGCGATAAATAAATTAATGCCCACCGGTGGTGTCATATAGCCAATTTCGAGATTCGCTAAAAATAAAATGCCCAGATGTACCGGGTCAATATTGTAGCGCAGGGCGAGTGGCATAACTAAGGGTACGACCACGACAATGGCAGAAAAAATATCCATCATTGCACCAATCACTAACAGAAAAAGGTTAAGCAATAATAAAAACTGCAGCTGGCTATCTATATGAGTTTCAATAAATGACAGCAAGCGCGTGGGGAGTTGGGTGTCGATTAGCAGGTTGGTTAAGCCCATTGCTACGCCGAGTATAATTAAAATGCTGCCCACCAGAATTGCGGTATCAATCAGCACGTTGGCTAAGTCAGCTTTAATTTTTATTTGTTTATATATTACACTTTCAATGAATAATGCATAGGCGGCGGTGACGGCAGCAGCTTCGGTGACTGTGACGAATCCGCCGAATATTCCACCGATAATAAATACCGGCAATAAAATATCCCACTTGGTTTGATTAGCGGCAATGCCAAGTTGCTTGAAAGAAAACGTTTGTTTGGGAATAAGCCAGCTACGTGCAGATTTATAACTATAGGCTGACAGCATGAGTAATAAAACAATGCCGGGAACTATTCCAGCTAAAAATAAATCATCAATATTGGTGCCAGACACAATGCCATATAAAAGAATCGCCAAACTGGGGGGGAATAATAAACCTAGTGATCCGGAGGATGTGAGCAGGCCAAGGGAAAATCTTTCGGGATAATTGGCTTTAATAAATAACGGATAAAGCAGGCCGCCCAGTGCAATTATAGTGACACCGGATGCACCGGTGAAGGCGGTGAAAAATGAACAGGAAACAATAGCGGCCATCGCTAACCCGCCAGGCATCCAGCCGAGCATAGCATTAAATAAAGTTAATAAACGACTGGCACTACCACCGGCAGCCATCACCATACCGGCAAAGGTAAATAATGGAATGGTAATTAAATTAGGCTGGTTGGCGAGGCGGTATAGTTCAATAATTAATAATACAGGGTCGAGATCTGCATCAAGGCTGGCGGCTATGCCTCCCGCTCCTAAAACAATAAACAAAGGTAGGCCAATAATGGCGAGTAAGACCAATAATATAACGATCAGAATCATTGGGTTGCTTCTGGCGTTTTAACAGAAAATGAAATTAATAAAAAATGCAGGCTCAGGGTGAAAAAACCAACAGGCACGATGAGCGCAAGATAGAGTGCGAGCTGTTCATTGTTCGGTGCGTAGCGTTTCTCATCTAACCAGAACTGCAATGCATACCAGAAAAAAATACTGCAGATTATTGTGCCGATTAAGAGTAGTGGTGTTTTTAATTTTTGTTTAAATGAAGGTTTGAGTAAGCTGTTTATAAAATCCATTTTTATATGTTGACTACCTTCGCAAGCCAGCGCCGCACCCATAAACGTAATAAATAAAACCAGGTGGCGAGAGATGGTGTCAATTTCAGAAAAACCCAGCTCAAAAAAATTACGCAATATTACCTGTGATAAAGATAAAACCAGTAACAATAATAAGCTGGCTGCTGCAATGACTTTTTCAACGGCAATGAGTTTTTCTTTTAATGTATAAAAAATGTTTTTGTGAGTAGTCATTGCGAGGGTTTGTATTAAGTATTAATGTGTTTTTCTATATTCTTCTAATATGTCACGTGCCTGCATAAAATGTTTTTCAGGTATGTAGCCTGATTCAGCTAAATCTCTTGCTGCCTGATTGCGTATTTCTAGCATCTGTTTTTTTTCATCATCGGTCCAGTCCCACATAAACTTTATGCCGCTTTGTTTTAATAGATCGATGCTTTTTTTATTGTCGCGTCGAGCTACTAAATTAATCTCTTCACCCACTGTTTGGCCTGTGGCTTTAAGAAGCTGCTGTAAATCGGCAGGTAAGCGATTATAGAAACGTTGGCTCACGACCAGACTTCCAATGCCGTTAGTGATGGGGATGTTTGAGGCATATTTAAGTTTAGTGTGCCATTGCATTGCAAGTGCACCAAATGGCGAATTATAAACCGTATCGATGCTACCATGACTGGCAGAAAGCTGGGTGTACACATCCATAATTGAAAGTGGCACAGGTGAAACGCCGGCGGCTTTAGAAAAGGCTTCACCCATCGGGTCGCCCTGCCATAACCAGATGTGGCGTTGCTTTAATTGTTCTAATGAATTAATCGGATGCTTTGAGAAAAAATGTAAAAAACCAATTTCGGGCCAGCCCAGTAATTCAAAGCCTTTTTCTCTGAAGCCCTTTTCGATATCCGGCATGATATGTTTGCGCACATAATCGGATTCATCGGTGTTGCGAAATAAAAATGGCATTTCTAATACCCGTGCAGGCGGGTAAATTCGGCCAATGCCATAACCGGTGAAAAAAGCCCCCTGTAACTGGCGGCTGCGAATTTTTCGCAGTACATCAGGTTCGTCACCCATTACACCGCCCGGGTATATTTTTATTTTTAAGCGCCCGTTGCTTTGGGCTTCAAGTTCTTTTGACCAGTTCTGGATGATTTTCATCCATGCGGTATCAGCGGGAATGAGTGTTGCAAATTTCAGGGTAAAGTTTTTTTCTGCGAATGCATTGCTACTAAAGATTAAGAAAAATAAAATGGCTTTGCTTAAGCCATGTCCGATTTTTAAAACCATTGCGATTCCTTTTTAAGTAGCAATTGTGCTTTTTGTTTTGCAATTTTATTTATTAAAGCGATATCTTTATTGGTGCTGTCGGAGGCGTTAATAATTCTTGTTAAGCGCAGGTGAAAGTTTTGTTGATCGAGTTTTTGTCGATCAAGATATTGTGCCTGTAATAAATCAACAATCAATAATTCGTTGTTATTAAACAGTCGGGCTTTTTCAAAGTGTGAATTTGATAGTTCAAAGTTTCCGCCCAGCATGGGGGATCGGCTACCATTATAAACACCGAAAAAGATATGCGGCCCTGCCATGAAGAAGTTTTCATCAAGCTCGATGACACGTTGCATTAACATAATCGCACGCGGCAGGTCAGCGATAGCTTCAGGCTTGTCTCGATTGTGATCAATCCACTTTGCCCAGTTGGATGCGGCCCAAAAAAGTGCCGGCACTTCATCTTTATTGAGTGAGCGAAGTTGAATTTTTAAACTGTCTAAATTACCAAGCAGCAATTTTTCATCAATTCCACTTTGTTGCAAGTTGTAAAGCGCATGGTTTAAACCTCGGCGGTAAAAGTTAGCGGCACGTTGCGGGCTGTCATCTTCTATAAATCCATAGGCATAACCATAATAAGCTTGGGCCGCATAGTTGCGCAGTTTTTCATTATCCGGTGAGTTAACTATCATGCCTTCCATGAGTGTAATGTTCGCTGGCATAGCGGCGGCGGCGAGTTGTAAATCGGTTTCGCGATTAAGTGCAACAACACCGCCATCGATCATAGGCATGGATGCTTTTACGGTGAGCTCGGCCATTGAACAGGCGCTGAGTTGAATGATGGTGTAAATAAAGAGTATACGCTGGAGTAATGATTTCATTTTTTATGTTTTATCTGTTTGTTTGAGTCAAGCATAACATAGTGTTTTGTTTGTTGTGATGGCTTTTAAAAGAATGAAATTTATGTATTTAAAAACGAGGGCTTAGGTGGTAATGAGGATCGGGGTATTGTTGTAGGCGTTAGCTTTAGCTGACGAAGTTAGGTTCGAGAATAGTAACCACTCAAATTTATTGGCTTACTTTATTTCGTTTGTGCATTTTGATTGGGGTGTCAGCAGAGTTTCACCTGCTGGGTCGTCAGCTAAAGCTAACGCCTACAGTGTTATTGTGTTAAACCATTTCAGCCTGACGCCAGTTGATTAAAATATTTTTAACGCGTCCGTCCATAACTTTTATGGCTTTAAGTGGTTGGCTATTCCACATGCGTGGAAACACGCGGCGGTGAGTAGGGAACACTAATCCGTCAAATGTTTTATGGTCTTCACAAATATGGCTGCCGGTGGCCAGTGGGCTAATCACATCGGCAGTGTAATCCTGGCGTTTAAGCAAGCCCTTTTGGTCAAAATAAAATACCTGCTGATTACAGTGGGTGGGAATGTTGCGAGGGTAGCGGACATTAAGGGTACTTAAAACATTGCCATCATTATCTAGAAAGTCTTCACCCTGATGACATTCAAAGCCTTTGCTCTGAAATATGTAGGGGCTGCAATTGTAATTCCACAGGGCATAACCTAAAAAATAAATCAGGTCGAGGTGATCCCAGTGCAGGCGGGGTTTGGTTTTTAACTCGTCGCAATTTTGATAGTTGCGTTCGCAGTAAATTTTGTCATTGGCATTAAAGATATAAACATCAAAGCCATCAAATATGCCGGTGTGACCTTCTTCGGGAAAGTCGTGAATGCTGACATAGGGCTTATCGGTAAAAATATTGGCATTAATGTTGGGCAGCCACGGGGATTTAAACTTGGTGAGTAAAATCGGGCCGAAGATATCCATTTGCATTTGAATAGACTCAACCATTTGCCAGCGCTCAATACCGCCGTGCGCATTACAGATTCGGTTAATTAAATCATTTGTCACCATGGCTGGCTCCGGATGGTTTTGTTTATTGTTTCTATGTATGTGGACACTGTCCACATGCTCTAATTTAATGATAGACTATGGCCTTGTCAACGGCTATTTGGGTGCACAAAGTTGGAGCAGCTTAGTTATCATCATGGAGATTTGCGCAATTCATTAGTGAATGTCGGCTTAACTATGCTTAATGATAAGGGTGTAGCCGGTATAAGTCTGCGTGAAATAGCACGTAACATCGGTGTCGGGCACAATGCGCCATATCGGCATTTTCGCAATAAGCAGCAATTGTTAGAGGCCATAGCGGAGTCGGGTTTTCGCAAACTTAAAGCGCGCAACACCCGCCTTGAGCTGGAGTTCGCGAACGACCCGGAAACCCAGCTATTTGAAAGTGCGATGCATATTATCGGCATGGCGGCCGATCAGCCTAATTTATTTCAGCTAATGTTTGGTGGGCATTTGCAGCCACAAAATAGTGGTAGCGAGCTAAAGCAGGCAGCGGATGAAGCTATGCAGAGTTTGGTGGGAATTATTTTAAATGGCCAGAAACAGCAGATATTTATAGCCGGTGATCCAGCGACCTTGGCTCTCAGTGCTATGTCGATGGTGCAGGGAGTGGCAATTATGGTGTCATCGGGTAAGCTTAAGCCGGTGCTGCAACCATCAGAAACGAACAGCAGTCAAAAAAAATTATGGGCAAATCATCAAACGATATTGCGGGGTATGGCATTGCAGTTATTTGATGTGTTTTTGCGGGGTTTAAAAAACAGGGATCAGGGTTAAGTCGCCTGAAAATAATAGAAAAATAAAATGCTTAAAAAAATTATTGTACTTATTAGTGTTGCTTTTGTGGTTTTGTTTGTAGCTTATCTTTTTGGGGTTTATCAAAACAACCGGGACTTGCCTGCGCCTCAATCGGCGCAAATAAAACAACCGCTCGAACAATCTATTCAGTGGCTGGTGAATAATGAAACCGAAATATTAGCTCAGCAAAATGCGATGTTGTGGTGGATGCTTTATGAGGCGAATAAAATCTCACCAGACCAGCGCATAGCGGGACTACTTGAAAAATATCAGCAACGTTATCCGCGTATTCAATATAGTGTCTGGGGGCCTTTGTTCAATAGCCGGCAGCACAGAAGTTTAGTCGGAGCATCGGTTGAAGGCTTGCCTTATTATAATCAGCATTTTATTTATGCCTTAAATTGCGCGGTTAATATTGAAGATGATCTGGTGCTGGTAGCACAACAGAACCAGCCGGATTTTTGCCATCAGCCTGGTTATTTTTATCGACCGGCCTGTATTACTCATCAGTTAATGGGCATTAACTTTTTATTCACCCAGCAATGCAATTTACTGCCGAATATTGACGAAGTGACCCAGTCATTGCAGCAGGATATTGTGACCCAGCTAACCTGGGATATTCGGGTAGTGGATGTGTATTTGCAGCGCGTGTTAATGCTACTAATTACCGGTGCAGAAGCCAGCGTAAAACCGGTGTGGATACAGCAGGTGTTAGATCAACAGCTAGCCGATGGCGGCTGGGGAGATTTTGACCGCTTGCTGGGCAGTGAAAGCGGGCGTTCAGTCGGGTTTAGCTCAAAGATAATTTCCGTAGGGCGCGAAAAAAGTAGTTTTCATGCGACCGCACAGGGAGTGTATATTTTGAGTTACCTGTTAAAAAGTAAATAAATTTAGCTATAATTTTTCTTCGCTGAAAGCAGCCGCCCGTCTCAGTCCCCCCCCTTAGAAAAAGGGGGGTTAGGGGGGATTTAAAATGTTTCAGCTTTAAACACTCTACAAATAAAGCATTTCACCCAGTTGTAAAACGCCTCCAGCCCGATCACTCAAGCCACAGCCTGACAATAACTGAATGCCTTTTTTCAAAAAGGAGCAGGTCACCCTTCGCTCAGCATATCAAGCTAAATAATACCTGACTAATATACTATGGTATAATCCCTTTTTTTAAATCAATAGAACCAGCATCGTGCCATCACCGCAGCTACTCTCCATTGTCGAAATCGGCGGATACCCCGATTACAGCGCGCTCTATCAGCAAAAAGGCTTTGCGGTGGAGCAGGCAGACAGCATGCGCAAGGCTACGAAATTACTGAAAAAGCTCAAGCCATCAGTGGTGGTGGCAGAGTTTAATTTTCAGTCGGATTTTCGCGATCGCACCAGTAGCCTCGAAACCCTGATGGCTACGCTGCAGCGTATTCCGGATTGCAAAGTGATAGTGTTTTACGAAAAACAGCAGTTGCCGCAACTTGAGCGGTTACTGGCAATATTTGATATTTTTTCCACCCTCGCGTTTCCAATTGAAGAAAATGCGTTAAGCGAGGTGATTGACAGAGTACTGGAGTTATCTGCATGAGTGTAGAAATGTTGTTTTCAAAGCTGCCCGGGCGCCGCGAGCGCATGTTAAAGCGTCAGTTTGAAAATCCCCTGTTTGGTGATATTGCCATTGAGCCCTTTGATATTCAGGATGCGCGGCGTGAAGATTCAGCAGATGTTGAAAGCTTCATTAATGATTTTCGCGATTTAGTGGTGCTGGTAACCGAGCTGGAGCCCAGTGCCGATGTGGAGTTAGTGCTTAAGCTAAAAGAATCGCTGGATAAAACCTATGAAGCCAGTGCCGGCATGGCGGGCGATCAATCCGAAATTCGAGAAATGATTCAGCGCCTGCTCGGCATGATGATGCAAAGTATGTGGAAAGCGGTGGGGAATGATGCCATGGGAATCTCCAAGCTGGAAATGGAAGAGCAGGCGCGACAGGCGCATTTTGCATTATTGCAGCATCCGTTTATTGCGGATTTGCTCGCCCCGGATAGCGTTATTAATGAAGCACTGATGGTGCCGAGTTTATTAAGTGAATCCGCCGACACTGTAATATTAGCGGTGCAATTATTTGACCCGGAACAGCAGCAGCTGGTATATCAGCAGGGTGTTGAGTTACTGAAATCGCTGGATGAAGCGCATCCGCGGGTGCAGCATGCTCAGCAGCGCCTGCAGGATATCGCGAATGTAATGACGCCAGCGAATCAACAGCCGGGTTAAATTTGTGGTGCGTCGGTCGTGAGCTAGAGCTCGCGACAGGCCAGCTCCAGAGCTGGACTAGAAAAAAACCAAATCACCCCCATATTGAACAAAGTTAAAAAATTTTAGTCACACAATTTAGAGAAAGTATTATGAAAGACTCAGGCGTAAGACCCGAAACCGGTATTTTAGAATCTTCCACCGATGAAGAGGCGCGAGCGTATCTGGAAGAACAACTCAAAAACCACCAGTTTGAATTAACCCAGCTGTCACGTGACGCCGACCCGGCAAAAGTCGCAACAGTAAAAATGGACATTGCCAATGCGCAGTTAGGCCTTGAGCAAAATGAAAATGCCTGGAATGAATCAAAAGCCGCATTTGAGATTTTTGTCGAAAAAGAGGATTGGGCCAGCGCCATCGAAGCATGCGATATTATGTATCAATGTGAGCAGCCCGCGTCTATTTTAGCGCTGGTGCACGGTGTGTGGTTATCGGTGACTTATCCGGTTGACCCGGAATATACCATCGGCATGATGAGTTACATTATTGATGAAACCCCGAATGATTCGGATGGAGCAGCAGTGGCGGCAGTAACCGCACAATATATTGTTGATATGCGCGCGTCGGATGAAAAACACGATAGCCTGTCGTTCTTAACCAGAAATATGATCACCAAAGTGGCGCAGCGTCACTCGGATGTAAATAGCCAGGACAAGCTGGATTTCTGGATGGAAAAAATGAATTTAAAAGATCCGCAAAAATTCCTGCCAATGATGAGCACGGTAATTGATGCGATTGCCAATGGGCAATGGTGGTTTGATCGTGATGCGCTGCGAGCTAAGCTGCCGACGAATTGATTTGTGCTTTAGTGGCGGAGTCATGCCAGTAAATTAGGCGCTCGCCTGTTGAGAAAAATTAGAATTCAATCGTATCATCCTCCCCCTTCCCCTCCCCAGCCCCCCTTACAAAAAGAGGGGCTGGGGGAGATTTAAAAGCGTTCAAATTAAAGCGCTATATTTTTAGAGCAAACATACTCTGAAACCTTTACCATCCTTCCTCATTCCCTAATACTAAAATAAACGGTATGTGCGTTTTAAAAAATAATAGCAGCACCTATAATCTAAAAATAGATTATGATGAGTGAACGATTAGAAACATAATCATTCTATTATAAGGAACGAATAGTCTGGAAGTTTTACAGAAAAGTTATCGGATACGACGCTTAACGCAGCTTATTTTGCTGACGGAAGCCGCTTTAGTGTTGTCGATTATTAATCAAATTGATTCATCCGGTCCTGCTGCCTCCCTTCAAATAATGATCGGGTCGGTGCTCGCATTGCCTGGCTTAATTATTCTGGCAAGAAAAAAACATTTAAAACTCGCTTCAACTATTTTCATTTATTATCTCTGGCTTATTCTCACATTGCTCGCCTGGCAAGGTCAGGGGATTCATGATCCTGCGCTGATTGCCTATCCCGGCTTATTTATACTGATTGCAATATTGGCAAAACGCCCGATGTTTTTAAGTTTGATCATGCTGGTATTTACATCGCTGATTGTGCTTGGGTACCTGGAGTATGCGGGTTTGTCTAATCAACATCAGAGTGTCAGTGCTTTTAGTGTGACATTTGATATGGTGGTGATCAATGTTGTACTGGCGGTGAGTATCTGGGTGTTATCAACGGATATTCGAAATTTAGTATTGCGGGTTAAAAAAGAAAATGTAATAACCCGTAAAGCTAAGGATAAGGCTGAGCATCTGGCTAATCACGATAGTTTAACCGAGTTGGCAAATCGAGGCATGGCGAGTCAGTTGCTGATGCAATCATTGTCGCGCAATAAACGTAATCAAAAAATTATGGCGCTTATGTTTATTGATATTGATTTTTTTAAACATATTAACGATACACTGGGGCATGATGCCGGTGATGAGGTTTTGCAAATTATTGCGAATCGTCTTAAGTCTTCAGTGCGAGTTACCGATAGTGTGTGTCGGCAGGGCGGTGATGAATTTTTATTAATTGTTGAAGGTCTGCACTCCGAAACACAGGTCACGTCATTGGCGACCAAAGTATTAAAAAATATATCCGAGCCGATTCAAACGGGTGTGAATGATATTGTTGTGACCTGCTCAATTGGCATTACTCTCTCACCTGACGATGCGCTTGAACCTAAGACGCTATTAAAAAATGCAGACATTGCTATGTATCATGCAAAAGAGGCGGGGCGAAATTGTATTAAGTTTTTTGATGAAGAAATGAATGGCAAATTAAATGACTATGTTTCACTCACATCGGATATGCGCAAAGCCATAAAAAATACAGATTTTAGTGTTAACTATCAGGCTAAGATAGATCTAAAGACTAAGCAGGTCGTTGGCGCAGAAGCATTAATTCGGTGGCAGCATGAAAGTATGCAAAATATTTCACCTGAACGTTTTATTCCGGTGGCTGAAAATTCGGGCTTAATACTTCAAATTGGTGAGTGGGTTTTAAATCAGGCGTGTAAAGATTGTAAGTTATGGCATAACAGTGGTAAGCCGAATTTAAAAGTTGCTGTTAATGTATCTGCAGTACAATTTAAGCGCAGTGATGTTCCTGAAATTATTTTTAAAGCGTTAAAGAAATATCAATTAGACGGGCAATATTTAGAAATAGAATTAACCGAATCTTTGCTGCTTGAAAATGATGAGCGCTTCAATGAAGATTTAATAAAAATAAAAAATATGGGTGTGCATATTTCAATTGATGATTTTGGAACCGGTTATTCAAATTTGGCGTATTTAAAAAGATTCGCCATTGGCTGTTTAAAAATAGATCAGTCATTCGTTAAAGATTTAAGCTTAGACCAGCAAAGCCAGTCATTGGTGCATGCGATTATTCAACTGTCAAAAAGTTTAGGCCTGCATACGGTGGCTGAAGGTGTGGAAGATGAGGCGACGCATCAGTGTTTAGTTGAAATGGGCTGTGAATTAGCGCAGGGTTTTCTTTGGGCTGAAGCGGTTTCGAGTGAGAGTTTTTTGCAGATGGCAAAGCGTCAAAGTTAAAGGGAGCCGCTACGGCTCCACGGATTTTCAGATATTCTGGTTTTAGTCTTTATCTTTAGTCGATTTCAGACCGTGCATCTTAACCACATTGGTCTTCGGCTTATCGCCTTTATACACTGGGCGGTGTAAGCTTGGCTTGCCTAAGGCTTCAGAAATCTCTTTCTCACGCGCCGCAATCAATAAAAATCCCTTGCGCACATCTTCCATAGTGGTTTCACTGAGAGGGTGCTTCATGCCCGGATCAGGCGTTATATCGCGGATCACGCTGGAAATAACCTTGCGCAGGGTGACGAGTACATCAAGTTCTTTCTTTAAATCGGTTTCCATAAAAATCCTGTAGACCTGGCCTGAAGGCAAAACATTATTAGACAAATTTGTCTGTAAATAAATTATAACCTGTATAGGAAGATAATTTACCCTATTATTAGTATTTGCTATAATACTTGACTAGTTTACTACGTTATTGAGAAATCATATGCCTTATTATGTATATAAAATCGAAACCGCCGAATTGGTGATGCTAAAGCAGCTTGAATTAGTGAAAACCTTTGAAAAATTTAAAGAAGCCAAAGTCTTTGCGCGTGACCTGCGGGCTAATCAGGCCGAAACCGATGTAGCAGAAGTGAAGGTAATGTTCGCCGACAATCAGTTAGCTGCCGAAGAAATGCTAATGGAAAAGCGCGAAAAACAGATTGTAATGGAGCACGAAAAGTAGCACTTGTATGGATGAAGATAGCTACCGACAGACCTATCACCGAATTAATTCAGCGCCCTGCGTATTTGAAAAAGGCATACTGTCTTTAACGTCCAGCTGCACTTATCAGCATAAGTTTCACCTTGCCGACCGGCATTGTGTGGGCTGCACTGATGCGGTGATGCAGGTAAACTGCAAGGCCTTCCTTGATCACTTGCGCAAACAGACGCGTTTTATTTTTAAAATTGACATTGATGGCCCCTTGCCTCATAACAAGGAAATTAAGGTGCAAAATGGCGGTATGCTGGGAATGCAAAAATTACTGTTTAAAGAATTGCCAGAAAATGAGCCGCAAAATGAAATGGATCAAATGCGGCCGGATATTGCACAGTTAATGCTGAAATCCATTAAGTACTATGGGAGTATTGAGGCGGTGCCGTATAATCTGATTATGCCCAGTGTTACAGGTTATAAAACACGGCCTAAGCGGCAGAAATCGAAATAATAAATTTTAAGTGTTTAGTGTAAATTAAAAACGATTAAACAATGAGGTAAGCATGCGTCGAGCAAGAACGGTAGAAGAATATGTGGCGTGGATTAAAGACGCACTGTATGAAATTGAGGATATGCGAGCCTCCATTGAGTATGATGAAGAGGGCATGGGTGCGACTAAGCCCTTTATCGAAGAAATTGAAGGCAGTCTGAAAGATGTTTTCAAGCTGATGGAATCAGGGGATTACTGCTGGAATACCGGTGACCTTCGTTATGTTTCGGTGATTCGAGATTTAGATGAAAGTGTGATCCCCTTTCGCCAGCTTTTGATTCGCATTAACGAAACCCATAAAGAAGGTTTGGAAACTGAAGAAGATCAGGATTAGTGATGAGTAATAACAAGGATGGTTCAAAGAATGAAAGCACACCCCTAGAAACTCTGCCACGAGAAACCCTGACCCGAGAAAACTTGGCCCGAGAAACCCCCGCCCGAGAAAATCCATGGAAAACCCTCAGCACTCAGCCGGTTTATAATAATGACTGGATAAAAGTCGAGGAGCATAAAGTCGTTAACCCTGGCGGCTCCGATGGAATTTACGGTAAGGTCAGTTTTAAAAATCAGGCGGTGGGAATCATTCCAGTCGACGCGGATGGCAATACCTGGATTGTGGGTCAGCATCGTTACACCTTAAATGAGTGGTCATGGGAAATCCCCATGGGCGGCTCACCCAAAAAAGAAGATAAAATCAAAACTGCAAAGCGCGAGCTGGAAGAAGAAACCGGATTAATTTCCGGCGAAATTACGCAGCTCTTACATTTGCACCCATCCAACTCTATTACCGATGAGCAAGGCTACGTTTATTTAGCTACCGATCTAAGTGCGGGTGTGCAGGCACTCGAAGATACTGAAAAGGATATAGAGGTTAAAAAATTACCGTTTAAAGATGTAGTGGAAATGGCATCTAAAGGTGAAATAACCGATGCGATTAGCGTGGCGGGTATTTTTTATCTGGCGTTGAACTGGAATCAGTATTTTAAATAAAATACACTAAAAATGAGTCAAACAAAACATGCTTTTAAACGCCAGCACCTTACTCGAGCGCTTGCAACTTTTTAGAAATGTAGAATTCGAAACCATCAGTGAAAGTGTTTCACAATGTTCATTTCGTGAAATTGAAAAAGATGCATTACTGCTCTCGCCGCAAGAAGAAAATGATAATGTATATGTAGTTGTTTCAGGTCGGCTAGAGGTGTACCTCGATCTCGACGAAACGACACCTCTAACACTGGTTGAGCCGGGCGAGTGTGTGGGTGAAATGTCAATTATAGAATGTAAAAATCCCTCTGCTTATGTGCTGGCATCAGAAGCTTCTCAGGTGATGCAAATCCCACAAAATGCACTGTGGGATATGATTAACACCTCGCACCAGATAACTCGAAATATGCTACACATAATGTCTTTGCGTGTGCGGTTTAGTAATGTTGTGATTGCTGATACCATCGGTTCACAGAAAGAATGTTTACGTCATGCAACGATTGATGCGCTTACTGGGTTACATAATAGGTACTGGATGGACAGCATGTTTGAGCAGGAATTTATTCATGCCAAACGAGAAAATATTCCGCTGTCATTAATGATGCTGGATGTGGATTATTTTAAAAAATATAATGATGAGCATGGGCATGTTAACGGCGATAAAGTGCTGGCGAGTGTCGCAAATACATTGCGGTGTGCGCTAAGGCCCAACGATATGATTGCACGATTTGGTGGGGAGGAATTTATTATTATGCTGCCGCAAACAGATTTTGAAACTGCAATTGATCTGGCGAATGAACTGCGTAAAAAAGTGGAACAGACAGAAACTGAAAATGCCAAAGGTGAGCTACTGCCGGGCACTACAATTTCAATTGGTTTATCCTCTGTTGGTGAAATTAATCGTGAAAGTGAGGCTACTTTAATTGAATTAATTGCCGCATCCGATGAAGCATTGTATCGAGCTAAAAATGCCGGTCGAAACTGTGTCAGTGAGTGAGCGGGTTGCAGCATCGGTTGCAACACTATTAATACAGAATAGAAAGATTTTGCTGGGCCGGCGTTATGAAAAATCCAGTAATGCATTTAGTTGCTGGCAGTGCCCGGGTGGCTATTTAAAAAAAGGCCAGTCGGTTGAGCAGGCTGCTAAACATCACTGTTTGCAAAAGGCAGGTATTGAAATTGATGATTTAGTTGCCGGGCCTTATAGCAATAATATTTTTTCAGATCAATTTCATACCGTGACTTTGTATTTGATGACTAGAGAATATAGAGTAGTCAATCAACAGCAATTTGAGAGTAAAATAGCTGACTGGCGCTGGTTTGATATTCGGCATTTGCCCGAGCCGCTGTTTTTACCGCTGGTTAATTTGGCGCTAGAAAAAATATGCGCTGAGTTTAACGAAAAATAATACGTTAAGCTGGCATAGTGCAATACAAAAAACGGCACAATGAGCTATAAATAGAATAATAAAAACCGATTAAATCCAATCTTAGCGCCAGGAATATGAGCGATAAAAATAAAGCATCAATGCAGGACTTATGGGAAAACGCAATGCTGGACGCAGGCAGTGCCGCCTGGGTTGAAGGCCTGTATGAAAGCTATCTACATAACCCCAATGATGTTGATAGCCGCTGGCGGGAATTTTTCGGCACCTTGCCACGCATCAATGGCACATTAAAAGACACCATTCATTCCGATGTTCGCGAGCAGTTTCGCCGAATTACAGAAAAGCGCAGCGGCACCCAATTACCCCCATCCCAATCAGCTTCAACTGCAGCATTTGAGCACGAACGAAAACAGGTTAAAGTTTTACAGCTCATAAATGCCTATCGTTTTCGGGGGCATCAAAAAGCCGATGTCGATCCATTGGGTAGAACGCACACCAATTTTGTAGATGATTTATCTCTGGCCAGTCATGAACTGGGTGATGCCGATTTACAAACTGTTTTTAGCACCGGCTCACTATGTGGCCCTAATGAAACCACGCTACAGGAAATATACAACATTATAAATGACGCCTATTGCAGCTCTATTGGTGTGGAGTATATGCATATCACCGAGACCGGTGAAAAACGCTGGATTCAACAAAGAATTGAAACGGTTAGAGGGCAGGCAAATTTAAATGCTGATGAAAAGAAAAATGTTTTAAAGCGTTTAATTGCAGCGGAAGGTTTAGAAAAATACCTGCACACAAAATATGTGGGACAAAAACGTTTTTCACTGGAGGGTGCCGAGACACTCATTCCATTAATTCACGAAGTGGTTCAGCGATCTGCCAGTCACGGCATGAAAGAAGTGGTTATCGGCATGGCGCACCGGGGGCGCTTAAATGTGCTGGTAAATGTGATGGGAAAAACGCCAGCAGAATTATTTAGTGAATTTGAAGGCACTAAATCACAACGAGGACAAATGGGCGATGTGAAATATCACATGGGTTTTTCATCCGATTTGAATACAGAAAATGGTGACATACATTTAGCGCTGGCGTTTAACCCGTCGCATCTTGAAATTGTTGCACCGGTGGTAGAGGGGTCGGTGCGCGCTCGACAGGAGCATCGAAATGATGCCGAGGGCGTTGAAGTGTTGCCGATTCAAATTCATGGTGATGCTGCATTTGCTGGGCAGGGTGTGGTAATGGAAACATTGCAGATGTCACAATCCCGGGGTTATTCAACCAAGGGCAGTTTGCATATTGTTGTGAATAATCAAATTGGATTTACCACCAGTAATATTCAGGACAGTCGATCAACACATTACTGCACCGATGTAGCAAAGATGGTCGACGCACCAATATTTCACGTAAATTCAGATGACCCGGAAGCGGTGATGTTGGCTACTCAAATAGCGCTTGATTATCGAATGGCATTTAAAAAAGATGTGGTTATCGATTTAATCTGCTATCGACGCCATGGGCATAATGAAGCGGATGAGCCGTCTGCAACTCAACCGATGATGTATAAAAAAATATCTGCACTTGCCAGTACGCGCAGTCTTTATGCAGATAAATTAATTAAAGAAAAAACGCTTTCAGAAGAAAAAAATAATCAGTTAATGCAGTATTATCGTGATGAACTGGACGCGGGTAATTGTGTGGTGCCGGGCATTATAAAAAATAAAGAGGCTTCATATGCGTTTCATATTAACTGGCGCATATACGAAAATTCAGGCGAAGGTGAGAATATTGAAACCGCCATTAATATGGAGCGCCTGCGCTTATTGTGTGAGCAATTAGAAAAGCGTCCGCCGGGTATTGCGCTGCAGCCTCGAGTAGAAAAAATTATGCAGGACCGGCATAAAATGGCCGCAGGTGCGTTAGATATGGATTGGGGTTTTGCAGAAACTTTAGCGTATGCCAGTCTGGTTACTGAAGGGTATGCGGTGCGTTTATCAGGGCAGGATTCTGGTCGAGGAACATTTTTTCATCGCCATTCAGTATGGCATAATCAAATTGATGGCAGCACCTATGTGCCGCTGCGAAATATGTCTGATGAGCAGGCAAACTTTTTAGTGATTGATTCTTTATTATCAGAGGCAGCGGTACTTGCATTTGAATATGGTTATGCGACAGCCGAGCCAGAAACGCTAGTGCTGTGGGAAGCGCAGTTTGGCGATTTTGCAAATGGTGCGCAGGTGGTTATCGATCAGTTTATTGTTGCGGGTGAGCAAAAGTGGAATCGACTTTGTGGTTTAACAATGTTGTTACCTCACGGATATGAAGGGCAGGGAGCAGAACATTCATCCGCGAGATTAGAACGTTACTTACAGTTATGTGCGCAAAATAATATTCAAGTGTGTGTGCCGAGCACACCTGCACAAATGTTCCACTTGTTGCGTCGTCAGATAATTCGAAAATATCGTAAGCCATTAATTGTGATGACGCCGAAAAGTTTGTTACGCCATAAGTTGGCGGTAAATACTTTAGATGATATTTGTCTGGGGCGTTTTCTGAATGTGATTGATGAAGTTGATGAAGTAATAGCGGATGAAGTTAAGCGCATTATTATGTGCAGTGGAAAAGTGTTTTATGAGTTACTAATTCAGCGGCGCGAATCAAAATTAAAACATGTGGTAATCGTTCGCATCGAAGAGCTTTACCCTTTTCCCGCGGAGTCGCTTAATGTGGTGTTAGAAAAATATAAAAATGCCGAGCAATTAATCTGGTGTCAGGAAGAGCCTAAAAATCAGGGGGCATGGGATTACTTTGAGCCACGCTTCGCTGCAAAATTAGATCATCCCTGCATGGTTGAATATGTTGGAAGAGAGCCTTCGGCTGCACCGGCTGTGGGGTCTGCAAAAGTACATGCTCAACAGCAAAAACAATTAATTAATGAAGCCCTCGGTTTGTATAAACAATAGGTATATAAACAATGGGTTTACATAAATAATTTTTTAAAAATTAATAAGTTAAAGTCCCAATAACTAAAGCCAGATGAGAACAGGACAAAAAAATGTCAGTTGAAGTGAACGTACCCGAATTACCAGAATCCATTGCGGATGCCACAATTGTTAGCTGGCATAAGCTGGTTGGGGATCGAGTTAAGCGTGATGAATCATTAGTGGATTTAGAAACCGATAAAGTCGTGTTAGAAGTGCCGTCACCAATTGATGGTGTCGTTGCGAAAATACTACATGCCGAGAATGATGTGGTCGAGTCCGGGCAATTGTTGGCAATAATAGATGAAAGCAGCAGCGATGAAAGTGTTAATGGTGAAGATAAAGCACAATCGATGGAAGAAAAGATTATTACACCGTCGGCAAAAAAAATGATCGAAGAAAATAATTTAAATGCAGATGATGTCCCGGGTAGCGGAAAAGATGGCAGAGTATTAAAAGAAGATGTGCAGGCCTTTATGCAGCGCTCGTCTGCTGAACAATCACAAAGCACTGCCCCATCTGCAGCTGAAATCGCAGAATTGAAAACTGCCCCGCCTGAAACTCCGAGAAGTACACAAAGTGAAGTGCCGGTAGATGTTGAGGGAGGGCGCATTGAAAAACGCGTTCCGATGACGCGTTTGCGCTCACGCATTGCAGAGCGGTTGCTGGATGCACAACACAATGCGGCGATACTCACTACCTTTAATGAAGTGAATATGCAGCCCGTAATGGATTTGCGAAATAAATATAAAGATTTATTTGCAAAAAAATATGATGCAAAATTAGGTTTTATGTCGTTTTTTGTAAAGGCAACTATCGAAGCCTTAAAGCGTTTTCCAGCCATTAATGCATCGATAGATGGCAGCGATATTGTTTATCATGGTTTCTTTGATATTGGTGTCGCGGTTGCATCACCCCGAGGTTTGGTTGTGCCGGTGTTACGCAATGCCGATCAAATGAGCCTGGCTGAAATTGAAATTGGTATAGCTAATTTAGTTGATAAAGCCCGCAATAATAAACTCGAAATTGATGACATGACCGGTGGAACATTTTCATTAACCAATGGCGGCGTGTTTGGTTCGATGCTATCGACGCCGATTATTAATCCACCGCAAAGCGGTATTTTAGGTATGCATAAAATTCAGCCACGAGCGATGGTGGAAAATGGTGAGGTAGTTGTGCAGCCGGTTATGTATCTGGCGCTGTCTTATGATCACCGTATTATAGATGGCGCGGAAGCGGTGCAATTTTTAGTCACGATTAAAGATGTGCTGGAAGACCCCGCACGAATCATTGTTGGAGTGTAATGCGATGGCTGCCGATTTTGATGTAATAATTATAGGTGCTGGCCCTGCGGGATATGTGTGTGCCATTCGCTGCGCACAGTTAGGCTTAAAAACTGCCTGCGTTGATAACTGGATTAACCAGCAGGGCAAAAACTCATTGGGTGGAACCTGCTTAAATGTGGGTTGTATTCCTTCAAAAGCATTATTGCAATCGTCAGAATTATTTGAACAGGCGAATAAAGATTTTTCTCAGCATGGTATTAAATTAACATCGGTTGAGCTTGATTTAAATACTATGATGCAGCGAAAGAATAAAGTGGTGAATGATTTAACCAGTGGTATTGCAGCATTATTTAAAGCTAATAAGGTGACCAGTATTGTTGGCACCGGTAAGTTGCTTGCGGGAAATAAGGTTGAAGTTAAGGCGGGCAATAAAAAAACACAATACAGTGCAGAAAAAATTATCATTGCGAGTGGATCTAGCTCAATTGAATTATCCAGCGCACCTTTAAATGAAGATGTAATTGTTGATTCCAGTGGTGCGCTAGAGTTTGAAAGCGTGCCGGAAACATTAGGTGTGATTGGCGCCGGTGTTATTGGTCTTGAGTTGGGAAGCGTGTGGCGACGTTTAGGTTCGCAGGTTACTGTGCTTGAAGCGCAGGATGTTTTTCTACCGATTGCTGATCATCAAATTGCAAGAGATGCTAAACGACTTTATAAAAAACAGGGACTAAATATTTGCTTAAATGCGCGTCTGTTAAAAACCAGAATTATCGGCACAAAAAAATCTCCAAAAGTTGAAGTGATCTATCAGGATGAAAAAGGCGAGCAGACCGAGGTTTTTGATAAGCTTATTGTGGCGGTGGGAAGAAAGCCTAACACCGATTATGTGTTTGATAAAGAAGCTGAGTTGATTTTAGATGAGCGTGGATTTATCCATGTGAATGAACAATGCGAAACATCGCATCCTGGTGTTTACGCAATAGGCGATGTCGTGCGTGGCCCGATGTTGGCACATAAAGGTTCGGAAGAAGGCATGATGGTGGCAGAGTTGATTGCGGGTAAATACGCATCAATAAATTATGATTTGATTCCCGTAGTGATTTATACTCACCCGGAAATTTCCTGGGTCGGTAAAACCGAGCAGCAATTAAAAGCCGCTGGTGAAAATTTTAAAATCGGGGTGTTCCCATTTGTTGCAAGTGGGCGAGCAAAGGCACAGGGTGATACCAGTGGCATGGTAAAAATCCTGTCGCAGGCTGACACCGATAGAATTCTCGGTGTGCATATTATGGGTGTTAATGCCTCAGAGTTAATTGCGCAGGCAGTGATTGCGATGGAGCTGGGTGCGAGTGCAGAAGATCTTGCGCTGATGGTTTTTGCGCACCCGTCTTTATCTGAGGCGGTGCATGAAGCTGCGTTGGCAGTTGATGATCGTGCGATACATATTATGCAAAAGAAACGTTAGTGCTTTTTATAAAACTACAGATAAAAAAATAAAGAAAAAGAAAACGCAAATAAACGCAAATAAACGCAAATAAAACAGGAAATTATATTTGTGATTTTTAATCAGAGCTTCGCTGGCTCGCGTACATCTGCATTCTCTCTTTTCTGTGATATTCAGCGGAGAAAAACATGAATTTACATGAGTACCAGTCAAAACATTTATTTGAGCAATACGCTATGCCGGTGCCGGATAATCGTGTGGTGAGTTCGGTGGCGGATGTGTCTGCGGCGCTTGATGCGCTCGACACAGATAAGTGGGTCGTAAAAGCACAGGTGCATGCGGGTGGCCGGGGTAAAGCCGGCGGCGTGAAGCTGACTGATAAGCGTGATGAGGTGGCGCATTTTGTTGCTGAAATGCTGGGTACTAATTTAGTCACATTTCAAACCGATGCAAAAGGCCAGCCGATTAATCATGTGTTAATTGAACAAACCTGCAATATTGAAAATGAATTATATTTAGGTGCGGTCATTGATCGTGCTACGCGGCGTGTTGTCATTATGGCATCGACTGAAGGCGGTGTTGAAATAGAAAAAGTTGCCGAGCAAACGCCCGAGAAAATTTTGCGCACTACACTAGATCCGATGTTGGGCTTAATGCCTTATCAATGTCGTAAGCTGGCATTTGGTTTGGGCTTGCAGGGTGATCAGGTAAAACAGTTTACAAAATTGTTGTCGGGGTTAGCCAAATTATTTGTCGAAAAAGATTTAGGTCTGGTTGAAATTAATCCGCTGGTGGCAACTAAAGAAGGCAATTTGTTATGTCTGGATGGGAAAATTAATATTGATGATAATGCGATTTATCGTCAGCCCGCATTAATGGAAATGCGCGATGCCTCGCAGGAGGATGAGCGTGAGAATCGTGCCAAAGAATGGGATTTAAATTATATCGCGTTAGATGGCAGCATCGGTTGCATGGTCAACGGTGCAGGTTTAGCGATGGCAACCATGGATTTAATTAAACTGCACGGTGGCGATCCCGCTAACTTTTTAGACGTGGGTGGCGGCGCAACCAAAGAGCGTGTCGCCGAAGCGTTTAAAATTATTTTATCCGATGATAATGTAAAAACTGTTTTAGTGAATATTTTTGGCGGCATTGTGCGTTGTGATTTAATTGCCGCAGGGGTGATTGGTGCAATAGAAGAAGTGGGGGTTAACGTACCCATTGTCGTTCGCCTCGAAGGTAACAATGCAGAAGTGGGTTCGCAATTATTAAAAAACAGCGGCTTAAATATTATTGCCGCAAGTGGCTTAACCGATGCAGCACAGAAGGCAGTTGCAGCAGCAGGAGGTGATGCATCATGAGCGTATTGATTAATAGCGAAACTAAAGTGATATGTCAGGGGTTTACCGGCAAGCAGGGTACGTTTCATTCAGAGCAGGCGATAGCTTACGGTACTCAAATGGTGGGTGGAGTAACACCGGGTAAAGGTGGGCAAACTCATCTGGATTTACCGGTGTTTAATACCGTGCGCGATGCGGTCAACCACACCGCAGCAACTGCATCGGTTATTTATGTGCCGGCGCCCTTTTGCAAAGATTCTATTTTAGAAGCCGTCGATGCGGGGATTGAATTAATTGTGTGTATTACCGAAGGCATTCCAACGCTGGATATGCTGGAAGTGAAAATAGCCGTTGATCAATCCGGTGCAAAATTAATTGGTCCGAACTGCCCGGGTATTATTACCCCGGGCGAATGTAAGATTGGTATTATGCCGGGTGAAATTCACCAGCCGGGAAAGGTTGGCATTGTTTCCCGCTCGGGTACTTTAACCTATGAAGCCGTCAAACAAACAACCGATTTAGGCTTTGGGCAAACCACCTGCATCGGTATTGGCGGAGACCCGATTCCCGGAATGAATTTTGTTGATTGCTTGCAAATGTTTGAAGATGATTCGCAAACCGAAGCGATTTTAATGGTGGGTGAAATAGGTGGCACAGCAGAAGAAGAAGCGGCTGAATTTATTCAAACCAGCGTGTCAAAACCGGTGGCGGCATTTATTGCCGGGGGCACTGCGCCAAAAGGTAAACGCATGGGGCACGCAGGCGCAATAATTGCTGGCGGTAAAGGCACGGCAGAAGAAAAGTTTAAAGCGCTTGAACTTGCCGGTGCAACGATTACCCGCTCACCTGCTGATTTAGGTCTGGCAGTGGCGAAGGCAACGGGTTGGAAATAGTTGTTTAATGGTTGATAAAAAATAGCCGGTCGAGACTTTTCGAAAGGCTATTTTTTTGGAGCATGCATTTTTATGGGAAGCTGGTTGCGATCTTTTTTTGGCACGAATTAATAGAGCTGTCTACATTTAAAGTGGCTCTTTCAATGGCCCTATATTGATGCCTAGCGATATACGGCACGTCTGACTTAAATTTTCACTGACTTCGTGTGGGAAGTCAGGAGGAAAAAAAACGAACATTCCCTCCTTTGGTGTTACTTGAATGTCTACCGGTTCTCTCTTTAGGTGCAGGGTTCCAGAATTTTGTGCAACCTGCACATAATAAACCGCAGAAAGTAATTCGTCGTCGTCATCATGGCGGTGCAATGTGGTTGTATCACCGGGATTCATTACGTTAAACCAGAGTCCCGCTTTCAAGTCGTCAGCGGTGCAGGCCAATATGTCAGCAGCATGGTTTTTAGCAAGCGTTAAAATATGAGTAATGGCGGGTATTTTATCGGAATCGATATAAATATTTTCATAGCGCCCGAAAAAATGATGCGACTTGCGAGTTGACTCGCTATCGATATGTGCATTTAGCCCGGTGATGAGTTGCTGATTAATGGATTGAAAGTCATCCAGATGTTTTATGTCAAAGTTAAAGTATTGCGGCTTATTCATCTTCAAGTATGTATTTATATTGTGTTTAAATCGAATGCCATAATATCAATATTTTCACCGTGATATAAGCCTGATTCTATGAGCTTCCATCCGCGTTTTTGATAAAAATTGAGTTGATCGGGAGTAAATAGATAAAGGGTTTTTACGCCTGTCTGGCGGGCAGTTTGCAGAATCTTCTCGATTAACTGCGTAGCAATTCCCCTGCGCCGGAAGTCCGGGTGCACATATACGCTTGCTAGCCACGGGCCCAAATGGGGATGGCTATCCATGTCTGATGCTACCAAACTGGCTGAGCCGGCGGCGCGGTTATCGACAAGAGCCAATAGGCAGCTAGGGATATCCGGGGTGTTTGTGTAAGTGCTGTATAGCTTGATACGTCGCTGTGTAGTTAGATCAGGGCTAATATGCTGCCATTGATCCTGATGCCATTGGGCAATAATCGGGATAGATTCGGGGTGTAGGCCTAAATAATCAAATTTGATTGAAATCAATTGTTAACTGCCCAGCAATGCCATAAAAATAGGTCTATTCTAATTAATAGGAGACAAATTAGCGTGTTAAGCTGATTCAGATTATAAATTAAAAGTTTGAGTCGTTGAACCGCAGTACTGATAGAAGAGAGATGAAAATGAAAAACAACAGAGTATTAATTGTTGATGATACCCCCTCCATTCATGAAGATTTTCGTAAAATATTAATGGCCAATGATACATCGGCAGCTGACCTCGATGCGATGGCCGATAGTCTGTTTGGTAAGTCAGAGCAGGATCCGGTATACAAAGAAATCAATTACGAGCTTGAGTCTGCCTTCCAGGGCGAAGAAGCTTTAAAAATGATTGAAAAAGCTGAGCAGGAGGGTGAGGGATATTCACTGGTTTTTATGGATGTGCGTATGCCGCCAGGTTTGGATGGTATTAAGACGATTGCAAAAATCTGGGAAAAATATCCGTGCATGGAAATTGTAATCTGCACTGCCTATTCCGATTATTCGTGGGTTGATATTATTGATATATTAGGCCCCTCAGATCACTTGCTGGTTTTGAAAAAACCCTTTGATGCTGACGAAGCACAACAAATGGCGCTAGCGATGACGCGTCGCGCAGGAAAAACCTTTGAGCAAAAGCGCCACATAGATACGCTAACAACCGATCTACAAAACTGCCACGGTAATGTCGTTAAGCTTAAAAAAGAGCTGCAAGAAAAAAAGACCTAGGTAAGCGATGTTAAATGGTTGGCGTTTTCTATTGAAAGATGGCTTTGTGTATTGCAGTGTCGTTTGCTTTGTTAAGCATCACCTTGAGTTAATTCTTTAACTTAAGTTATTACTGTCAGACTTAAATGCCCTATACCTAACTTAAAAGCACTGCTTAAGTTGAGGCAACATACATAAGAAAATATGTTGCTAAATGAATATATGGATTTTATGTTGAAACATTTATAGCCATTATTGTGAATATTAAATATAGATATTTGAGGGTTAAAAATGTTTGTGGCTTAAATCTACTGAGATATTAGATGGTTTTTATAAATAATTTCAGTATGCAGACAAAGCTCATTTTAGCCTATATGAGCATAACTGGCTTAGTTCTAACACTGGCATTTACAATAGTTTCACAGATGAACTCAAGTGCATCTGAAAAATCTGTAATTTCAAGCTTAAGTGTTGTAGCCGATATCATCGCTAAAACAAGTGTTTCATCTATTGCATTTTCTGATGCTACAACTGCAAGCAGTTATTTGCAGCTGCTTAAATCGCATCCTTCTATTGTATATGCCTGTGTTAGAACAAAAGAAAACATCGAGTTTGTATATTACCGTTCAAATTCTTCAAGCACTTATGTATGCGATGATTATCATGCTGGTAAAGATGTGACCTTAACTACAGATTACGTTGACATATATAAGCCCATTATATTGGAGGGAGAACGCATTGGAAGTTTACAAATAAAGGCCAGTTTGTCTGCGTTAATAGAGCGCACAGTTGAAAGCGCTAAATTATCCCTGTTTATATTTATTGGTTTAATGATTCCCGCCATATTTATATCCAGGCGTATAATGGGAGCAATCATAGAGCCGATAAGCAGCTTAAAAGACATCGCTCAGGAAGTAACTAAAAATAAAGATTATAGTCTTCGAATGCAGAAAAAATCAGAAGATGAGTTGGGCGTTTTAATTGATTCATTTAATAATATGTTAGGCCAGATACAGAGCCGAGATCAGGCGCTGGTCGAAGAAAAAGAAAAGGCAGTGACGTCAGCGCTTACAGCTAAAAAATATGCGCTAGAAACAGAACAGATAAATAAGCAGTTAGAAAAAGAAATAAGTGAAAAAGCGATAATAGAATCTGAGCTTAATGAACTAAATGAAACGCTGGAATCGAAGGTCAGTGAAAGAACATCTGAATTAAAAGAGCTAAATGAGAAAATTGCTGATATAGCAAGAAGCGCAGGAATGGCAGAAGTTGCAAGTGGCGTGTTACATAATGTTGGAAATGTATTAAATAGTATTAATGTATCGGCATCAGTTATTCGTGAAAAAGTCAGAAAAACCAAAGCGGATAATCTAAATCGTGTTGCATGTATGTTAGAAGAAAACAAACAAAATATAGCCGATTTTATTGCCAATGATGAGTCAGGTAAGCAGATTCCCAGGTTTATTACTTTATTAGCTGAGCAGTTAAAAGCAGAAAAAAATGACATGTATATTGAACTTGATGAGTTAGTGAATAATATCGATCACGTAAAAAATGTTATAAGTATGCAGCAGTCATATGCGGGCAGCTATGGTGTTAGAGAAAAGGTTGTATTGTCAGATTTAGTGGAAGATGCGCTAAGAATGAATCTACAGGGAATGGGGCGTAATGGTGTGCAAGTTGTTAGAACCTATAAAAATATCCCGGAACTATATGTTGATAAGCACAAAGTGCTACAGATAATGATAAATTTAATCAGTAATGCTAAGCATGCAATTATTGAGAGTGATAGCGAAGAGAAAATACTCAATATAACAATAAGTAAAGATAATAATATGGCAAAGCTTGAAATCAGTGATACTGGAGTTGGTATAGCAGATGAAGATATGCAACATTTATTTGAATATGGATTTAAAAAGCGCAGAGATGGTCATGGCTTTGGTTTGCATCATAGTGCGATAGTTGCAAATGAACTTGGCGGTAAAATTTTAGCAAAAAGCAATGGTCTGGGAAAGGGGGCGAGTTTTATGCTTTGGTTGCCCTATGATGACTCATTGAAAAATAAGTATTGCAATGGTTCGAAAGAGGTATCTGTTTGATGGCTAATGAATTTGAAAATCGACGAATTTTAATTATTGACGATGATGCGCGTATTCATGAAGATTTTAGAAAAATTTTAGGAGACAAGGAGAATAAGTCTGAATACGATGAAATCGAAGCAAAACTTTTTTCAGACGACATAAGCAATTTAAGCGCAATATCCTATGAGCTTGATTCAGCGTATCAGGGTGAAGAGGGTTATGAAAAAGTTATTGCCGCTAAGAGAGAGGGGCGGCCGTATGCAATGGCCTTTGTTGATATGCGAATGCCTCCGGGTTGGGATGGGCTTGAAACTATAAAGCAAATCTGGGTTGTCGATTCACAGATTCAACTGGTTATATGCACAGCGTATTCAGACTATTCATGGAATGAGGTGCTCTACCATCTGGGGGCGTCTGATCGTTTAATTATTTTAAAAAAACCATTTGATATGGTTGAGGTGCAACAGCTTTCTACAGCACTTACTACAAAATGGAGTTTAAGTTGCGAAAGTATTTCTCGTTTACAGCAAATAGAAGAGTCAGAAGAAAAATATAGAACAGTGGTTGATAGTGTTGAAGACACTATTATGACGTTGGATAAAAATGGCGACATATTGTTCGTGAATCATAATCCCTGGCGAATGATAAATCAGGCTGTTGGGGGGAATTATTACGAAGACATAAAAGAAGGCTATAGGGATAAAGTAAAAGAAGTTGTTAAAGATGTTTTTGAACAGGGAGAAAATAAAAGTATTGAATATGCTACAACAAGAGGTGATAACACTACGACGTGGTCTGAAGGTAGAATTACACCATATTATAAAAATAACGAAGTTGTCGCTGCGACATTAGTTGCCAGTGATATATCTGCACGTAAAGAATTAGATTGGCAGCTTAGGCATGATGAACTTACAGGTCTAGCTAATCGTTCCAGGTTTTCCGAGTTTGTGCAATCAAAATTAAAAAATGTACACGCAGATAAAACCTGTTGTCTGCTATTTATTGATCTGGATTATTTTAATTTGATTAATGATTGTTTTGGACATGATTTAGGCGATAAGTTATTAGTTGAAATAGCTAAAATTCTAAATAATAAAATTAGTGAAAATGAAATTCTTGCAAGGCTGGGTGGTGATGAATTCGCGATTTTTAAATGTCTGCAAGGCGGATATGATGTTGCGGGTGAGTTTGCAGCAGATATAAATAATTTGCTCAAGCGGCCATTAGTCATAGATGGCTTTGATATTTACACTTCAGTAAGTATCGGGCTAGTCATAATTAATGAAACAGATAAAGATGTAACCAGTTTATTACAAGATGCAGATGCCGCTTTATATCATGCAAAATCGAAAGGGAGAAATCGATATGAATTGTTTGATCAGAAAATGCGAGAACAGGTAGTAAAAAAGATCAGTATAGGAAATGAGCTGAGGCAGGCAATTGAGAAAAACGAATTAGAAGTCTATTATCAGCCGTTTACCAATATAAAAGAAAATCGTGTCAGTGGGTTCGAGGCATTAATTCGATGGAATCACCCAGACAAGGGGCTAATATTACCTGATGATTTCATACCCGTTGCAGAAGAAACCGGTATTATTTTGTCAATAACCAAAAAAGTCTTATCGATGGTCTGTCAACAAATTAAACAATGGAAAGACATGGGCTATGACGATGTGAAAGTTGCGGTTAACTGTTCAGCCAGAGATTTTAATGAACAAAATATGCAGGCAATCGTTGAGAAAACTATCCAGGAAACGGGAGCGGATATACATCAGTTAGAGCTTGAATTAACTGAAGGTAGCATTATGGATGATGTGGAAAGAACTATTGAGAATATGCGAATTTTAACGGCGATGGGAATCAATATTTCAATTGATGATTTTGGTACGGGGTACTCATCGTTTAGTTATATAAAAAAATTCAGCATTGCCAAGCTAAAAATTGATCGCGCTTTCATTAAAGATACACCACAGGATGAAGATGATGTCGCAATTGTTGAGGCTATTATTGCAATGGCGCACCGGCTTAAGTTGCAGGTGGTTGCCGAGGGGGTTGAAACGCGTGAGCAGTTGGCCTTATTGGAAAATGCACAATGCGATGTTATTCAGGGTTATTTATTAGGTGAGCCAATGTCGGCTGAAGAAGTAACTCGGCGGTTGAAAGAAAACGACTGGCCAAATCAGGGCTTATTAACGCACTAAAAACTATTGTGTCTACAGAATTATTTTATGCAGGCTTGTGATAACGGCATGAAAAAAAGCTAAGAAATCACTGCTATGCCTTAACTTTAAAAGTTCTGTCATTCCTGCGAAGGCAGGAATCCAGTGGCTTTAGCCGATATAAGTCACTGGATTCCGGCTCAACAGCATACCGGAATGACGGGCTAAGCTGTTTGTTTAAATTTCAAGTTAGACTGCACGATTAAATGAACAATACTCTATTATTTATAGAGCATTGTAAACTGTAATAAAATTATTCTGGACAGTAGTGTGCACAGGCAGGAATCTAGAGGCATTTGAAATGCTTGCAAGCACAGGTACGACGAAGCAATATAAATTTAAAGTCAGTCTCTATAGTTTAATAATCAACTCTGCTAAAATAACGCCAGTTTAAAACTCAGCAGACGTCATGAAAAAACACAAGCAACCCTCTTCCAGTAATCAGCGTTCTCAGGATAATTTATATTTACAACCGCGAGAAGCCATCTCAGGTTTTGTATTTGATGATTCTGTTGTAAAAGTATTTGAAGATATGATTGGGCGATCTGTGCCCGGTTATGCAACGCTACTCGCAATGTTTCCAGTGCTGGCACAAACGTTTGTGAGCAGCAATAGTCGTTGTTATGATTTGGGCTGCTCTTTAGGGGCGTCAACGCTTGCCATTCAACAGGGAGTAAAAGCCAGTAATGTTGAAATAATTGCCCTGGATAACTCTCCTGCAATGATTAAGCAATGTCAGGCCTTAACTGCTGAGCACAGAAGTGAAGCTATGGTAACAGTTGAGCAAGCGGATATTTGTGAATACGAAATCAGTAATGCTGCATTAATTGTCATGAACTTTACCTTGCAGTTTATTCATGAAAGTAAACGTAATGATTTAATTAAAAAAATATATTCAGGGCTGAATGCAGGTGGGGCTTTTGTATTGTCTGAGAAAATAAAATTTGATGAAGCTGATGAGCAAAATAGATTGACACAGCTGCACCATGCATTTAAAAAAGCCAATGGCTATTCAGATCTTGAAATTAGCCAGAAAAGATCAGCGCTGGATAATGTGTTAATTGCTGAGTCTATTGATCAGCATGTTACTCGTTTAAAGCGCGCCGGGTTTTCAGAAGTATTTGTCTGGTTTCAGTGCTTTAATTTTGTTTCATTTTTAGCCATAAAATGAATAATAAATAGATTGTCACTATGAATGTTAATAGATTATTTGAATTGATGCGCGATACAGAGCTTGATGCGTGGCTACCGTTACTGGATGAACAAATTAAGCTGGGATTATGTAATGATACATACGGAAAATTATCGGGCTGGAAAAAAGCATTAACTGAATTGCCTGAAATTTTGCCGCAAAATATAGAATTAGATGCGCAGCATGTAAGCGTGTCTGCTCAAAATAATTTATCAGAAAGTGAGTTATCTACACTCGAAAATACCCTTAAGCAATTAATGCCCTGGCGCAAAGGGCCATATTTAATTCATGGTGTAGAAATTGATACCGAATGGCGTTCAGATTTTAAGTGGCAGCGTTTAGCCTCGAAAATTCAACCACTACAGGGCCGGACAGTTTTAGATGTCGGCTGTGGCAATGGCTATCACGGTTGGCGTATGCGTGGAATGGGTGCCGATCTGGTGATCGGTATCGATCCGTCGCCATTATTTGTTATGCAGTTTCAGGCGCTGCAACATTTTATCAATGATGACCGAATATATGTCTTACCGCTTGGTATAGAAGCCGTGCCCGATAATTTAAACGCATTTGATACGGTTTTTTCAATGGGGGTTTTTTATCATCGTAAATCGCCTATTGAGCATCTGTATAAACTTCGCCAATGTTTAAAGCCTGGCGGTGAGTTGGTACTGGAAACACTGGTGGTTCCCGGCGATGAGTTTCAGGTGTTAATGCCCGAAGATCGTTATGCGCAAATGCGTAATGTATGGTTTTTGCCCAGCAGCCTTGCGATGATAAAGTGGTTGCAACGCTGTGGATTTAAAAATGTAAAATTAGTTGATGAAACCTACACTAGTTTAGAAGAGCAACGCACAACTGAGTGGATGCAGTTTCACTCGCTAAAAGAATTTTTAGATCCTGATGATATCAGTAAAACTATTGAAGGTTATAACGCGCCGTTAAGGGCAATATTTACAGCACAAGCACCATAAATAACTATATTTATTTGTTGGCATGTTTTATTCGAATAATATTATTAACGCAGGTAGCAAGGCGATGTTTATTATCTTAAGCTGCGTTCCCAGCTTTTCAATATCAACACTCAGTGCATGTTGAACATTACGTAAGTCTTTTCGGATTGCAATATGCTGCGTTCTGAACTGTGTAATTTAAAACTAATGACTCGTTAACTTTCAAGCTCAACACGATAGAGCCGCCCGCGGGATTCGGCTATTTTGTTTTTTAAGCTGGCCTGAGATTTTGTCATATATAAATAGAGTCCGCTGCGGTAAGCTTTATTCATTAAAATTAAGTTAAATTTCAGGATTTCTGTGATTAAGTTTTATAAACAGCATAAATGGCTGCGATTTATCATTCAGTTAGGTTTGTTTTTGCTGATTATTGCAGTGCTCAGGGCATGGCAGGCCAGAGATGCCATTGAAGGTAAAGCTCCGATTATAGTGGCGCGCACGCTGGATGGTCAGCACTTTGATTTGCGTGAACAGCAATCGAAACCGGTACTGGTGCACTTCTGGGCAACATGGTGCCCGGTGTGTCAGTTTGAAAATGCCAGCATCGCCAGTTTGGCACAGGATTATACGGTGATGACGATTGCTTCATGGAGTGAGGGCGAGGCTGAGGTCAGTGCATTTCTGAAAAAAGAGAATTTAAGTTTGCCGGTGATTGTCGATGAAGATGGTGAATGGGCTAAGGTTTACGGGGTAAAGGCGGTGCCCGCCAGCTTTATAATTGATGCGGCTGGCGATATTCAGTTTATTGAAACCGGCTATACTTCTGAGGCGGGGCTAAGGTTACGTATGTGGTGGCTGCAAAATGGGAGCGAAGCGAGTCCGGGTGAATCGTTAAATAAATGATCGTAACTGGCAAAACCGTAAAAAAGCAGTGATAATCAAGCATAATAAAAATACCAATAATAATGTTAAAAACAGGGTAGTCACATAAATGGAAATAGAATTAATTAACGAGTCCGATGTTAGCAGCCTTCCAGGCCTGTTTCGTGAGCGCTTAAATAGAACCCCCGATCGCAACGCTTACCGTCAATATGATATCGCCAGTCAAAAGTGGACCCAGTCAACCTGGCAGGAAATGGCGAATGAAGTGGCACGCTGGCAGGCGGCATTTCAAAAAGACGGCTTAGTTGCTGGCGATAAAGTCGCGATCATGGTTAAAAACAGTCGTGAGTGGGTGGTGTTTGATCAGGCCGCGTTGGGTTTGGGATTAGTGACTGTGCCATTGTATGTCGATGATCGCCCGGATAATGTGGCCTACATAATTAACCACGCCGAAATTAAACTTTTATTTGTGCAGGACCGTCCCCAGTGGAATCGCTTGCTAAAAGCCGAGGTTGATTTAGGCGGCCTGCAACGCATTATTAGTTTAAAGCGAATTTCAGAAGATGATGAACCCGATGACAGTAAGCTCGAATCGCTATCCGACTGGTTATTTGGTTTAACCGGTGAGCTGCAAACGCTTGAAACTAGCCCGGATGATTTAGCCTCTATTGTGTATACCTCCGGCACCACCGGCCGTTCAAAAGGGGTGATGTTATCGCACCGTAATATTTTATCAAATGCCTTTGGTGCAGCGATGTGTAGTGAGTGGACAGCGGAAGAACGCTTCCTATCTTTTTTACCGCTGTCGCATATGCTAGAGCGCACCGCCGGTTATTACATGCCGATTATTTTAGGGGCAGAAGTCATTTATGCGCGCTCAATTGCGCTGCTGGGTGAAGACCTGCAAAATATTCATCCGACGGTATTGATATCCGTACCGCGTATTTACGAGCGGGTTTATGGAAAAATTCAGGATGGTTTAAAGCACAAATCCTTTATTGCGAAGTTCTTATTTAAGTCAGCGGTGAATGTGGGCTGGCGAAAATTTTTACATGAGCAGGGGCGCGCGGGCTGGCATCCTAAATTAATATTTGGGCCAACATTAAATAAACTCGTTGCATCGAAAGTGCTAGAAAAGCTCGGCGGTGAAATGCGCATTGCGATTTGTGGTGGCGCGGCACTTTCAGAAGAAGTGGCTAAATTATTTATTGGTTTAGGCTTGCCGTTATTGCAGGGTTATGGTTTAACCGAATCCAGCCCGGTAGTGTGTGTTAATCGTCCCGCCGATAATATTCCCGCCAGCATTGGTAGCCGCTTAGAAAACACCGAAATTCGCATTGGTGAAAATGACGAGCTGCAAAGTAAAGGCCCATGTTCGATGCTCGGTTACTGGAAAAACGAGCAGGCAACCCGGGATACCTTTACCGAAGACGGCTGGTTAAAAAGTGGCGACAAAGCGCGCATTGATGATGCTGGCCATGTATTTATTACCGGTCGCTTAAAAGATATTATGGTACTGGCTAACGGTGAAAAAATTCCCCCCAATGATATGGAAATGGCGATAACGTTAGATTCACTATTTGAGCAGGTGATGATTATTGGCGAAGCGCGCTCATTTTTATCTGCGGTACTGGTGCTCGACCCAGATGCCTGGGCGGATATGGCGGTGGGTTTAAATATTCATCCGGAATCGCCGGAGGCTTTTTCTGACCGTAAAATTGAAAAGGCGATTCTGAATCGTGTATCTACTCGCTTAAAAGATTTCCCCGGCTACGCAAAAATTCGCCGCGCACATATAACGTTAGAGCCCTGGACTGTGGATGGCGGGTTGCTTACGCCCACGCTGAAAATTAAACGCCCGAAAGTCATGAAGCATTTCGAAAAGGAAATTGAAGGCTTGTACGAAGAGCATAAGTAAAGATGTTAATAGAGCTTTCACGATCCTTTTGAAAAAAGAGAGTAACAAGCTCCCTTTTTAGAAAAAGAGAGTAACAATCTCCCCTCTTAGAAAAAGAGGGGCTGGGGGAGATTTTAAAGGGGGCTATTTGAATACCCCGGATCAGTTGAGAAGATAAACTAAATGCCAAAAGACACACTGCCCGAAAATAAAGTGCCTATCATTCGCGTGCCGGCCATGCCTGCTGATTTAAATCAAGGTGGCACCGTGTTTGGCGGGTGGATAATGTCGCAGGTTGATATTGCCGGCAGTATTCCTGCTGCGCAACGAGCCGGTGGCACCATCGTAACCCGTGCGGTTGATTCGTTTGAATTTAAAAAACCGGTGTTTGCGGGTGACTTAATCAGCTGTTATGCAGAGGTTGTTTCCGTTGGACGCACCTCTATTACGGTGTGCGTTGAAGTGTTTGCGCAAAGTATGCATCAAGGCATTATTACTACAAAAAAGGTAACTGAGGCAAGCCTGGTTTATGTCGCGATTGATGAAAATGGCAGGCCGCGCGCGGTACCTGCTGAATTAAGTTAAACAGGAATAAAATCAATAAAAAGTCATGTAAAAAAGAGTTTGTTTATTTAACGTTGATTCTTACGCTATCTTGCGTATTATCATTTAAAAAATAATTTCTAATGTAATAGGAAGGATGCTATGTATAAAATTCAAGTCAGCGCGAATACTAGCTGTATCTATGACTATATGGCCATTTCAGTGGTTTCTAATTTGAAAATAAATTCAGGTGCAATTAAATGATACAAATAAAAAAAACAAGTTTAATAATAGCAGGCATGTGTATGTCAACCAGCGCCTTTTCTGGTGGCTATCGAGTGGCGTTGCAGGGTCAGCAGGCATTAGGCATGGGGCACACAGGTGTTGCAATGACCGACAGTGCCGAGGTGGTTTTCTTTAATCCGGCAGGCATGTCGTTTCTTGAATCAGAACAAAGCCTGATTGCAGGTGTAACCCTGATTAGTGGTGATACTGAATATCAAAATACAGATACCAATACAACGGCAAAAACCGACAACCCGATTGGTACACCCGTCGGATTTTATTATGCTAAAAAGCATAATGAACAAATCTCATATGGCATTGGTTTATATACACCTTACGGTAATACGGTTGAGTGGCCAACAGATTGGGCTGGCTCGCATCTGGTCAATAACATTGAGTTAGCGGCTATTTATATTCAGCCGACGATTTCTTATAAAATTAATGATAAATATAGTGTTGGCTTAGGTTTAAGTTATATTAGTGGTAGCGTGAATTTCAATCGTAATTTAAGTACTTCATTGGTCGATGAAAATGGTGATCGATCAAATGTTACAGTTAAGGCAGATCGTGTTACTTCATGGAACTATAATCTTGGATTTTTAGCGAAACCTACGGATGAGCTTTCTGTAGGTATCAGTTATCGTTCTGAAGCTACAATGAAAGCAAGAAATGAACCTGCAACTTTTAATAATATTCCGAGCTCGTTGCAAAGTACTTTTTCAAGCCCCACTACATTTAATGCTGACCTGGTTTTACCAGCAGAGTTAACTCTGGGTATCGCTTACGATTTAAGCAGTAAAACTACACTGGCATTTGATATTAATCGGGCCTACTGGAGTGCGTACGAAAGCCTGGATATAGCTTTTGCGAATGGTCAGTCTTCAATCAATGCACGAAATTATAAAGATAGTAATATTTATCGCTTTGGTGCACAGCATGAATTAAACGACAAATTTATACTTCGAGGTGGTATTTATTTTGATAAAACCCCAGTACAGAGTGGCTACTTTGCACCTGAAACTCCGCGTAATGACTCAACAGGTTTAACCGCGGGTGCAAGTTACTCGGTAAATGATCAGCTTGATTTAGACTTTTCATTATTAGTTTTAATGTTTGAAGAGTTTAATGGTTCATATGATTACATTATTAATTCTGACGGTAGTACCAGTTCATTTGGTGGCGATTACCTTTCATCAGTTATAACGCTTGGTTTTGGCGTTAACTATAAATTCTAAGATAGCGGAAATAGATATTATGAAAAATACAATGATTAAACTGGTAAGTATATCTGTAGCCTGCGCCGTTATTTCAGCCTGTGATTCAGATTTTAGCAACGCGGTCGGTGATCAAAACTTTAATAGTGGCGATGCCGATTTTACAAATTTTGTGAGTGTGGGGGATTCGTTAACTGCCGGTTATGCTGATGGTGCACTTTATCTTGCCGGGCAGGAAAATTCTTATCCGGCAATATTGGCTCAGCAGTTTGCGAAGGTCGGTGGGGGGAATTTTAACCAACCATTGGTAGATGATAATTTGGGTGGCTTGTTGTTTGGCGGTGTTGAAAATCCAGCGTTTGGAAACAGGCTTGTTTTAAATGCAGATGCTGCATTACCAAGGCCGGTACCTGAACCGATTGCGGGAGACCCGACAACAGAAGTTATTGGCTCAGGCTTAAATGGCACAGTATTTAATAATATGGGTGTACCGGGGGCTAAATCATTTCACTTAGGTGCGCCGGGGTATGGTAATGCAGCTGGCTTGAATACGGGAGCAGCTAATCCTTATTTTGTTCGTTTCTCATCAGTGGCGCCAGATGCAACTGTAATTGGTGATGCCGCAATTCAGCAGCCATCATTTTTTACAATGTGGATAGGCAATAATGATGTGTTGTCATATGCAACCAGTGGTGGTATCGGCGAAGACCAAACGGGTAATTTTGATCCTACTTCTTATGGGCCAAATGATATTACGGATCCGAATGTGTTTGCGAGTACCTATACCAGTTTAGTGGGTGCAATGACGGCAAATCCTGCTGCTCAAGGGGTGTTAATTAATATACCTGATGTGGCAACCATTCCTTACTTTACAACAGTTCCATATAACGCTGTGCCGTTAGATCAGGCAACTGCAGATGCTTTGAATAACGCGTATGCAGCGTACAATGGCGGCGTTCAGGCAGCTTTAGGTGCAACGTTAATTGATGCAGAGGAAGCGGCTTTAAGAACAATGGTTTTCTCAGTAGGGCAAAATGCTGTTGTGATACTGGATGAGGACTTAACGGATATTACCGTTTTAAATCCACCTGATACAAATGGGCTCATTAAAATGAGGCAGGCTACAGCAAGTGATTTATTGGTGTTAACTGCGAGCTCCAAGATTGGTAGTCTAGTTGATCCAAATGATGATCCATTAGACCCGACATCTCCAAGATGGGGCGTATCTGCACCATTAGAAGACGCTGATGTACTGATTCCATCCGAGATACTGGCGATTAATACGGCAAGACTGGCTTATAACGTAACCATTCAGGCAGCAGCTGATGGAGATACAAATCTGGAGTTTGTCGATGCCGCAGCACTAATGGCTGAACTAAATGATACTGGTTTTGACTACGGCACAGGCTTTGTCGATTCAACCTATGCAACAGGCGGTGCGTTTTCTTTAGATGGTGTGCATCCAACCGCCAGAGGCTATGCCATTGTTGCGAATGAAATAATTAAAGCTATTAATACCGGCTTTAATGCGAATGTGCCGGTGGTTGACCCGGGTGCATTCACGACTATTTTCGTAAAATAAAATAGATAAATCAGTGCTGATAAAAAGGGCAGATTTTTCTGCCCTTTTTATTGTCTTAAATTCCATAAACTCATTTTTTTACGATTAACGATTTTATTTTCTATCAGCCACCCAAACGCATCCTCAGCATCCTCCTCAAACCACTTTCGACTCGACCCCAATCGAAACGTATAACCCCATTCATCCATATCCGCCAGCATCCGGTCACGCCCAAAGCCATCAATAAAATCACTTAGCAAAATAGATAAATAACACACTGCATTCTCTTCATCAAAATCACCGCCAACATTGGTGTGTAAGTTTTTTCGGCGAGTGTTATCCATGCAAACATAGTGACAGGATTCGTGCAGTGCAGAATGTACTGGCGTGTCGTTGCGAACGTATAAATTGTTTTTAATAATGCCGGCTTCGGGGTCGCCGAACCAGCTGCCTGGGATTTTATTATTGTCTTCAACTTTATGAATAATTAAACCATACTTTTTCAGCAACTGTTGAAGTTGAGAAAAATTAATGTCGGCGCAGGTTAAAATGCTCATAGGATATTATTTAGACAAGCTTCCCCTTAGCAAAAGAGGGACTGAGGGGGATTTAGTTCAATACTTAAATCTCCCCCAACCCCTCTTTTTCTAAGAGGGAGGCTTATGTTTTTTTAAGTTAATTTCTCAGCCAATGCATTCAACGCAATCGCCCGATGACTAATTTTATTCTTCGCCTCTAAACTTAATTCCGCCGCTGTACAATTTTGCTCCGGCAACCAGAAAATCGGATCATAACCAAATCCACCATCACCCTGCGGTGCGGTTAAAATTCTACCCTCAAGTGAGCCTTGCGTAATAATGGGCGTCGGGTCATTTTCACTTTCCAAATAAACCATTACACACCAGTAACGCGCGGTCCTTTTTTCTTCGGCAACACCTTCAAGTTCGGCGAGCATTTTCTGGTAGTTTTGAGTGTCGCTTGCACCTTCGCCGGAGTAACGTGCAGAATAAATTCCCGGACGTTTATCCAGTGCATCCACTTCAATTCCAGAGTCATCAGCAATTGCAGGCAAGCCCGTTAACTTTGCGGCATGACGTGCTTTTTTAAGCGCGTTTTCTACAAAGGTTAAACCATCTTCAACCGCTTCGGGTACATCGTATTCAGTTTGTGGAATCACCGTAATACCATGCTCGGATAATAAATTATTTATCTCCAGAACCTTGCCCGCATTGCCGCTGGCCAAAATAATATTACGGGGGATAATTTTACGGGGGATAATTTTTTTACTCATGCTTGTTGCACCTGTTGTTGTATCTGAATTAATTCGCCAATACCTTTTCTGGCTAAATCTAACATCGCGTTTAATTCGTCCTGATTAAATGCATGACCTTCCGCTGTGCCCTGCACTTCAATAAATGCCCCGGCACCATTCATCACCACATTCATATCGGTTTCTGCATTGGCGTCTTCAGCGTAATCTAAATCAAGAACAGCCGCGCCTTTATAGATGCCCACCGACACAGAAGCCACATTACCCAGCAATGGATTGTTCTTAATTTTTTTGTTATCGAGTAAAAATTGCACCGCATCAACTAACGCCACAAAGCCGCCGGTAATGGATGCGGTGCGAGTGCCGCCGTCAGCTTGTATCACATCGCAATCAACCGTAATCATATTTTCACCGAGTGCTTTTAAATCAATGGCAGCGCGTAATGAGCGACCAATTAAGCGCTGAATTTCCATGGTGCGCCCGCCCTGTTTACCCCCGGAAGCTTCGCGGCGCATACGCAAACCAGTAGAGCGAGGTAACATTCCGTACTCTGCTGTCACCCAGCCAGAGCCTTTGCCGCGCAACCAGCCTGGCACTTTGCTTTCTACCGTGGCGGTGCATAACACTTTGGTGTTGCCAAATTCTATCAGCACCGAGCCTTCTGCATGCATGGTGTAGTTACGGGTGATTTTTACATCACGCATCTGGTTTGTTTCTCGGTTGCTGGGGCGCATCGACTTACCTGAAAAATGAGTTTGGTGAATTATACGGTTTTAGTGGCGGATTGTCATAAACAGCAAGCAAGTATCAGTGATACACTCATGGTAAATAACAATAACAGGTGAAATTATGACCCGCAGCATGACCGCCTTTTCCCGTAGCAGCGATGAACAGCTTTGGGGATCTTTAGTCTGGGAGTTACGTTCGGTTAATCATCGCTATCTTGATGTGGTGATTAAATTACCGGAGGAATTACGCAGCATTGAAAATACAATTCGCAGCCGTTTAAGCCAGCAGATTAAGCGCGGCAAAGTTGAATGCAACTTGCGCTATAAAGCCACCGAGTTTCAGCAAGCCGAGTTACAGGTAAATGAAGCGCTGGCTGATGAAGTATTAAAAGCCTGTCAGGTGATAAGTAAAAAACTCCACCAGCCCAGTGAAATGAATGTGATTGAAGTTTTAAAATGGCCGGGTGTTATTGATGCGCCAGTTGCTGATTTAAAACCGGTTGTAGATGCGGCATTAAATAGTTTTGATAAAGCCTTAAGCGAGCTTAGTGAATCTCGCACAAGCGAAGGTCAACGCTTGCAGGCGTTAATTGAGCAGCGCTGTGAAGCGATGCAAAAAATTGTAAAAAATGAACGCGCCCGACGGCCACAAATTGTAGAACAGTTGCGCACAAAACTATTAAATAAATTAAAAGAACTGAATGCCGAATATGATACTGATAGGTTTGAGCAGGAGCTGGTTTACATCGCGCAAAAGATGGATGTTGATGAAGAGCTGGATCGTTTAGAAAGTCACTTTGTTGAAATTGAAAAGATATTAAAAAATAACGAGCCTGTCGGCCGGCGTTTAGATTTTATCATGCAGGAGTTTAATCGTGAGGCGAATACTTTAGGTTCAAAATCTACCGATATCGAAACCACGCAGGCATCGGTTGAGTTGAAAGTGTTAATTGAGCAAATGCGCGAGCAGGTGCAGAATATAGAATAAATAATGGAACACAGTTGCAGGAGCGAGATTTAACTCGCGATTTATTGCTGGCGAAATAGATATCACGCTCTCTTGTTACTACAGGTTCAGAGTGTGCAGACAAAAAAAGAGCGCTCAGTGAGTGCTCTTTTTTTAAATCAAAATACTAAGTAACTTCTGATCAAGTCATGATTGTTTTATCTTAGTCTGAACTCAACCAGGCTTAATCAGAGGTTCCCTGAAAAAGTTTACGACTTTTTAATTTCCAGTAATTCAATTTCAAAAATCAGCACCTGATTAGGGCCGATGTTTGCACCCGCACCACGTTCGCCGTAAGCCAACTCAGATGGGATGAATAATTTCCATTTAGCGCCAACTTTCATTAATTGCAGTGCTTCTGTCCAGCCTTTAATTACGCCATTCACCGGGAAGGTTGCTGGTGCATTACGTTTTACTGAGCTATCAAAAACTTTACCGTCAATAGTTGTGCCGGTGTAATGCGTTACAACAGTGTCAGTGGCTTTAGGTGTTGCGCCTGTGCCTTCGGTAACAACCATATACTGCAAACCACTTTCGGTGGTTTTTACACCTTCTTTAGCTTTGTTTTCAGCTAAAAACTTTTCGCCTTCAGCTTTGCCTGCTACTGCAAGTTCTGCCTGTTTAGCTTTTTGAGCTTCCATCATAGTTTTTTGAAATGCCTGCATGGTTGTTTGCATTTCTTCTTTGGTTAGCTGTGGCTCATTACCCGCCAGGCTATCGTTAAAGCCTTTGATGACTGCATCTTTATTAATCATGTCTTTAATTTGAGACATTTGTGAACCAAATTGAATGCCGATGCTGTAGCTGGCTTTATTGGTCTGGTTGTCGAGTTTAATTTCTTTCTTTGCTTCACCTTCGTGATTACAGGCGCTAAGAAGTGTAACGAGGCCGATGCTGGCAACGGCGATTGGGAGTGCTTTTAACATATTGTGGCCCTTGATTATAAATAAAGTAATAAAAAATAATAAAAATTTAAACACGCACGTTAACAATACCTGTCGAGAGGTTCAAGTGTTGCGTGTCAGAAGCGATAAAAATATCACACTGTAGAGCGATAAAAAATACAAAAGTTTCCTGTGAAATATCAAATTGTTATGAATTAACCCAAACTACCCCGGCGTGTTTTTATCCACCCAGCGGGCTCCGTCACCATTTTTATCTTGCAGGCCTTCTTTTTTCCAGAACGGCGCTCGAGATTTAAGCTCTTCCATTAAATAACGGCAGGCTTCAAACGCCTCTTTACGGTGGGCAGACCACACCACCGTCAGCACAATCGGGTCGTTGGGGTAAACATCGCCCACCCGATGCACAATTAAACAGTCGAGTAGTGCCCAGCGTTGTTTGGCTTCATCGCATATTTTTTCGAGATAGCTTTCGGTCATCCCCGGATAATGTTCCAGCGTCATGTGGCTAATGTCGTCGCCCTGATTAAAGTCGCGCATGCTGCCCACAAAACTGGCGGTGGCACCGTATTTACCATCTTCCATGTGGTCTTGCTGGTGCTGCCGGGTTTCCTGCCAGGGGTCGAAAGCGCTGCTGAGAATTTTAATCGGCATAACTAACCTCCGGTTACCGGTGGAAAGAAGGCCACTTCATCGCCATCATTTAGCGCGGCATCAGGGCTGGTGTACTCCATATTAATGGCGCACAGGGTGTTGTCCGGCATGGGCATATTGTCGGTGGCCTGATTCCAGGCTGACATAACATCATCGGCACTTTCTAGATTCAGCTCAGCTTTTCCCACCTGCTCGCGCAGCCGCGCAAAAAATTTAACGGTAATGCTCATTCGTAAAACCCTAACCCTTTTGATACTCTACGTTTCTTCTTATTGTAATCGAAACGGGCCACCAGTATGACTGATAAATTAAGCCATTTTAACGCCGCCGGCGAAGCCCACATGGTTGATGTAAGCCAGAAAGACATCACTAAGCGTCAGGCCATTGCAGGGGGGAGTATTTATATGTTGCCCGAAACCCTGCAACTGATTCAGCAAGGCAACCATAAAAAAGGCGACGTGCTGGGCATTGCGCGGGTGGCGGGCATTATGGCTTCAAAGAGAACTTCCGATTTAATTCCCCTGTGTCATCCGTTGGCACTGACTCATGTTGATATTGAATTAAGTTGCGATGAGTCGATGCCGGGGGTGCATTGTCAGGTGACGGTGGAATGTAAGGGTAACACCGGGGTAGAAATGGAAGCATTAACGGCGGTGCAGGTTTGTTTGTTAACGATTTATGATATGTGCAAAGCGGTAGACCGGGGCATGCATATGGAAAATATCGGGCTGCTGAAAAAGTCGGGGGGAAAATCCGGGGACTGGTCTAAACGCGATTAAATGAGGATGTAATTAATTTAATTGTAGGAGCGAGCTTTAGCTCGCGATATTTTAATCGACATATCGCGAGCTAAAGCTCGCTCCTACAATGACTAAGTATTTCAAAGCGGCAGCTTTTGACGCCACTGCTACACTCCAGATAAGCTATTCATATTATGGAGACCCCATGTCACAGGACTACGACCTCATCGTTATCGGCTCCGGCCCCGCCGGTCAGAAAGCAGCGGTGCAGGCGGCAAAAATAAATAAGCGCGTTGCTATTATCGAGCGTGGCCGAGAAATCGGCGGCGTTGCGGTGCACACCGGCACCATTCCCAGTAAAACGTTACGCGAAGCGGCGATGTATTTATCCGGCTATGATCAGCGTGGTTTATACGGTAAAAGCTATCGTCTAAAAGATAACTTGAGTATGGAAGACTTATTGCAACGTGTCGCCATCACCATCAATCAGGAAACCGAAGTGATGTCGCACCAGCTGCGGCGCAATAATGTGGAAGTGATTCAGGGTAGCGGCTCGTTTCTTGATCCGCACCGCATTCAAATTGAAAATCGTCATGGCAAAATCTCGGAGGTGCGTGCCGATCATGTTCTGCTTGCCACCGGCACCAAACCCCATCGACCCGATCACATTCCCTTCGATGGTGAATCGATTATCGACAGCGACGATATTTTATATTTAAAAAAATTACCGCGCAGTATGGCGGTGATTGGTGCGGGGGTTATTGGTGTTGAGTACGCATCGATTTTTAGCGCACTGGATATAAAAATCACATTGGTTGATGGCCGCGATTCAATGATGGGATTTATGGATCGTGAAATCATTGCGGAGTTAACCCATCTAATGCGCGACCGGGGAACCGTGGTGCGCCTGGGTGAAAATGTTTGCAGCGTTGAAAAAAATGCCAATGACCAGGGGGTGATTACGTTAGAAAGCGGCAAAAAATTTGCTGCAGATTTAGTGATGTTTGCCTCCGGGCGAATGGGTTGTGTGAACTCGCTGAATTTAGACGCGGCAGGATTATCGGCTGATAAGCGCGGGCAGATGAAAGTGAATGAATTTTTTCAAACTGAAGTGCCGCATATTTATGCTGCGGGAGATTTAATCGGCTTTCCGAGCTTAGCGTCGACTTCGATGGAGCAGGGGCGCTTAGCATCACGCCATGCTTTTGGCATGTCGTTACATTCGCACCCCGAATTATTTCCGTTTGGGGTGTACGCAGTGCCGGAGATGAGTATGGTGGGCAAAACCGAAGAGGAGCTCACCAGAGAAAAAATTCCCTATGAAGTCGGTATCGCACGTTTAAAAGAAACTGCCCGCGGACATATTATGGGATTGCAGGAAGGTATGTTGAAACTCATTTTTAATATTGAAACTAAAAAATTACTGGGTGTGCATGTGCTGGGTGAAGAAGCGACTGAGCTGGTGCATATCGGGCAGGCGGTGCTGGCACTGGACGGGGATTTAGATTTTTTTGTTGAGAATGTATTTAATTATCCCACCCTTGCAGAAGCTTATAAAATTGCGGCACTGGATGCGTGTAACAGGATGGTTTCCTGAGGGTGTCGTTGTAAGTTGTTTCGTAAGTTAAGTCATAAGTCATTTGACAGGCACTTATGTTTTTTTGACTTATGATGTAATGGTTTTTATCTGAGCTGGCAGATTAGATTGAAGGTTTAAATGAGAACTTACAATGATTGTATTTAGTTATTTCAGAGTCTAATGAAAAATCGTTTTCAATTACCGCTCAGGTTTATCGGGGTTTTGCATTTATTCCCTCTGGAGCCAGCTGAAAATTGTATGCCTGCAGGGGTAAAATCACAGGGATGTGATTTTAAGTCACGATAAGCCTGGACGGCTTACCGGGACGACCCGGTAACGGAGCGAGTCACTCACCGCTTGAAATGCAATTAGAAGTCTATTGAACAATTTTCTGGCACCCTCATTGTTTTTTAATGAGGGCTGGTGAGTAAAGGGCGGCGTTTCTTTGCCTACTTTCTTTTCGCTGAAGAAAAGAAAGTGGGTCGCCAACAAGGCGAAACCACAGAATTCAAGTTCCCGTAAAGCACAGCTATTGTTATGGTTAGATCTAAATTTGTTATTAAATATGCCAACTCAGATAAAAACCATTTCACTTAAACTCACGATATAAGTCATCAGCCCTGTTTTAAAAGCTGCTGCAAATCAATCACCGCCGCATTCGCGCGTGAAATATAATTCGCCATCACCAGCGAGTGATTGGCAAACATACCAAAGCCGCCACCGTTTAATACCATCGGGCTCCACAAAGTATCCTGTGTTGAATCCAGCTCACGAATAATTTGTTGCAAACTCACCAGTGCATTTTTCTTGCGCAGCACATCCTGAAAATCGGATTCGGCCGCTTTTAATAAATGGCTGAGTGCCCACGCACTGCCGCGGGCTTCGTAAAAAATATCATCAATTTGAAGCCACGGGGTTTTTACCTCAACCATATTTGAAGTGGGGGTTGATTGATGTGCAGCTGAGTCACCGGCTAAATCGGTGTTCATGCGGGTTTGGCCAACGCTGGCACTTAAGCGTTGCGATAAACTGCCAAGGCGTTTTGAGGCCAGTCCTAACCACACGGCTAAATTATCAGCGCGTGCATAAAATTGTACATTTTTTGCATCTTTATCCGCGAGGCGATCGAGGTAGTTGTAGAGTGATTTTATGCCTTTGCGATATTCCGACTCAGCGGCGGGTAGCATCCACGATTCTGAATCGATACGAAATTTATTGTCGGCTTCAATAATGTCTTTATCTTCAACCGACTGGGATTGTGAGCGGGTAATATCGTTGCGCAGAGCGAGGGTTAAATCGCGAATCTGGGTTAACACGCCAAACTCCCAGTTGGGAATGTTGTCCATAAACACGCCGGGGGGAAACTTGTCATTACTGAGGTAGCCGCCGCGTTTGTCCAGCAGGGTTTCTGCGGTAATAATTAATGTGCTGGTAGTGATGTAACCGGTGGTCATATCCTCACCGCGCTCGGCGGATAACTCAACCGCGCGCTGCACCGGGTTAAAGCTGTCTGGCTCCGAATCCCATAAAAAACCCAGCACCAGGCTGATGATAATTAGAAGGATGAGCGCCGTGGGTATGCTGCGAGCAATCCAGCCCGGATTTTCATTGCTTTGGTCAGCGCTTTTGCCCGACTTGCCACTGAGTAGCTTGCGGCTTGAATCATAAGCATCAAAAAAGAAATCGAGTATTTTCATATGGGTCCCTGTAGTCAACCTTGGGTGTAATAAACCGGGGTGGAATAAATTTTGGCGGACTAAGTCAGATCATTTAAGCTAAGATGATTGATCCGCTAAAACATTGTAACTGTTCGGAGAACAGAATGAAATTTTTTAAAATTGGTTTAGGTATTGTTGCCGCATTGATTCTGTTGCTAGTGATTGGTGGGGGGATTTTTATTGCCACTTTTGATGCTAATCATTACAAGTCACTTATCAGCGAACAAGTGCAGCTACAAACCGGTCGCGAGTTTAGCCTCGGCGACATTAAGCCCTCGGTGTTTCCGTGGCTGGGGGTTGAGTTGACCCAGGTTAACCTGAGCAATGCCAATGGTTTTAAGGCGCAGCAGATGTTGCGCATGCAGCGTCTGGATGTACATCTGGAATTGTTGCCATTGCTTAGCCAGAAAATTCATATCGACACATTGAAAGTGCACGGCCTTGAGCTGTTTTTAGAAAAAGATAAAACCGGCAAAACGAACTGGGATGACCTGCTGCAAAAAAATGCTCAGTCGGAGACCGCTCCGGCCGCACCCGTTAAAACCATCCCTGAAATTATTGACGATGAAAAAACAGCGGCAGACCCATTCGCTAATCTCGTCATTAACGGGGTGCAATTAAAAGCCGCCAATATTCACTGGGCAGATGCCAGCACCGGAAAAAATATTGCGCTGCAAAATATTAATTTATCTACCGGTGCATTGCGGGCAGGTGAAGACTTGCCGTTAGCGCTTTCGAGTGTGGTCGAGTTGTCAGAGCCCGCAGCAAAAATTAATGTCAATATTAAAACCCTCCTCAAATATGATTTAGCCGCGCGCCAATATTTTTTTACCGAATTAGTGCTGGCTGTGGATGCACAATTACAACAGCAAGCGCTGAGCCAGATTCAACTTACATTTAACTCTGAATTAAGCATCGACTTAAATCAGCAACGCTTTGATTTGCCCGAGTATGCTTTGCAAATAGATTTGCAGGGCAGTGCGACGCAGGGTAAAAAAATTCCGGTGTTTATTGAGGGTGGCGTTAAGCTGGATTTGCAAAAGCAAACCGCAGAGCTAAAACCCTTCGAGGTGCAAAGTCAGGTATTTGATATTAATCTGGAGCTGGCGGTTGAACAGCTTTTAGATGCACCGCAGGTGGGCGGAAAATTTGTGCTGGAAGAGTTTAATCCGCGGGAGCTAGCCGATTTACTGGCAATTGATTTGCCAAAAATGCAAAACGAGGCAGCACTCGAAAAAGCTGAGCTGTCATTTTATTTTGGGGCGAATGAGAAACAGTTGAATCTGTCGTCATTAACACTTCAGCTGGATCAATCAACCGTGCTGGGGCAGGTGCAGGTTACACATTTTGAACAGCCGCAAATCGTGTATTCGTTAAAAATGAATCAGCTGGTACTGGATGATTATTTGCCCCCACCAGCAAAAACAACGCTGAGTAAAGCGAATAAGAAAACACCGAAAACAGGCATCACACAAAAAGCTGATACACCGATTGAGCTGCCAACTGAATTATTGCGCGACTTAAATTTAAACGGCATTTTTCAGGCGGTATCGGTTGTTGTCTCTAAGCAGCGGGTATCCGATTTAACCATTAAAACGCTAGCCAGGTCTGGGGTCATTAAATTGCCAGAGATAAGCGCTAGAGTTTTGCAGGGCAAGCTAAAAGCCTCTGCGCAGTTAGATGTGCGTAAACAGATTCCGCGTTATCAATTTAAGCTGCAGGGCGATAGTTTAAAAGCTGAGTCAATTATTAATCCAGTGTTGCAAGATCTGCTGGGTGAAAAAAGTGTATCGATGAGCGGCGACACAAATATTACACTCGATATCAATACTCAGGGAGAATCGAAAAATCAATTAATAGCAGGCAGTAATGGCAGGGTGAAACTAAACATGGGTAAAGCTGAATTACACGGTGTGGATGCGGAGTATTTTGTGCGCAAAGGTGTGATTGGCTTTTTAGAAAAAAACAAACAGTCTGTGCCGCAAGCCTGGCGTGGCGAATATAAACCTAAAGATAAAACTGCGTTGAAAGTGGCGCGTGCGTCGGCGGTGATTAAAAACGGTGTGGTCGAAAATAAAGACCTGTTACTCAGCGCTTCACGATTTAATATTAGTGGTGCGGGGAAAATAAATTTACCCGAAGAGCAGCTTGATTATCGGGTGGTGGTAGATGTAAACCCCAGCAAAACTAAAACCGCCGGTGAACGCTTGTTAGACGTGCCCATGCCGATATTCGTAAAAGGCAATTTTGCGCAACCCGACATTAGTATTGACTCAAAAGTATGGTTAAAAAGTGTGGGTAAAGAATTAAAAACTGAAGTGAAAGCAGAATTAAAACAGAAGTTAAAAAAAGAAAAAGATAAAAAAATAGATAAGCTGAAAGATAAGTATAAAGATAAATTGAAAAACTTATTTCGTTAGAGGCGGTATTGTTTATTTTTTAGGTAGCTAATAAAAAACCAGGTACTTTTAGTGCAAGGCCTTAGCTTTGTTTTTTAAAATTACATTTTAAAGAGCAAAAATATCGTTATCCCCGAATGCCCATGCATATATACTGGTCGGGGAACCAGCGCCTTTAAGTAATTCAGGGTCACTAGATTCCCGACACAAGCATTCGGGAATGACGGCGTTTTTACCCTGAAACGACTTTTAGTCGTTGAGTGTTCTATTAAAGGTAAAAAAGCAAAATCTCCCTTTATCTAAGGGGGTAACCGGCCACTTGAGCTAAGATTTTTTAGCCCCCTCTTTGAAAAAGAGGGGTTGGGGGAGATTTAATACCCACTAAAAAATTAAATTATTTTAAAACTAACACCAAAGACAAAACAACCAACATGACCATCAACGTATCAAAAAAATTATTAAGCTGGTATCACCGGCATGGCCGTAAAGATCTCCCCTGGCAGCAAAATCGCAATGCTTACCGTGTGTGGATTTCAGAAATTATGCTGCAACAAACGCAGGTGAAAACGGTGATTCCGTATTACCAGAAATTCATGCAGCGCTTTGCGGATGTATCGGCATTAGCCAATGCGCCGCAAGATGATGTGCTGCATCACTGGTCGGGCCTGGGCTATTACGCCCGTGCCCGTAACTTGCACAAAGCGGCGCAACAGGTGCGCGATGAACATGGCGGCGAGTTTCCGTTAGATTTTGATGCAGTGCTGGCGCTGCCCGGCATTGGGCGTTCCACCGCTGGCGCAATTCTGGCACAGGCCGAGGGCCAGCGTCACGCGATTTTAGATGGCAATGTTAAGCGGGTGCTGGCGCGTTTTCATGGCGTGCACGGCTGGACCGGCCAGCAAAAAATTCAGGATCAATTGTGGATATTTGCCGAGCAGCACACGCCGAAAAAACAGCTCGCAGATTACACTCAGGCCATAATGGATTTAGGTGCCACTCTGTGCAAACGCGGCAAGCCGACCTGCGAGCAGTGCCCGCTAAAAACCGACTGTGTAGCATTGGCGACGGAGCAGGTCGCCCTGCTGCCCACCCCAAAGCCGAAGAAAACCCTGCCGGTGAAAACCGTGCGTATGTTACTGCTGCAAAACGATCAACAGCAAACCTTATTAGAAAAGCGGCCACCCACCGGCATCTGGGGTGGGCTGTGGAGTTTGCCGGAAATGCCAATGGATGAGGTGGTTAAAGACTGGTGTGATGAGCGCTATCAGCTGCAAATTCATGTAAGTGAAGAGTGGCCGGTGGTGCGCCATACCTTTAGCCATTTTCATCTGGATATCACGCCCTGTATTGTTCGCGTGAATATCCCTGAACAAAGTGTGATGGAAGCCGGACGCAGAGTCTGGTATAAAGCTTCCCAGCATGTCAGTAAGCATGAACGTGAGCAGCCGGCTTTGGGCCTGGCGGCTCCGGTCAGTCAACTATTAAATCGTATCGTTAACGAGCAACAATCAGAGGAACAACCATGAGCCGTATGGTGAAGTGCATAAAATTAGGTCGCGAGCTGGAAGGCCTGGATCGTCCAACGTATCCCGGAGACCTGGGTGCCAAGATTTACGAAAACGTATCCAAAGAAGCCTGGTCTGCATGGTTACAGCATCAAACCATGTTGATTAATGAATATCGCTTATCGCCCATTGAGCCCAAAGCGCGTAAGTTTCTGGAAGATGAAATGGAGAAGTTTTTCTTTGGTGGCGGTGAAGTTACGGCCCCAGAGGGCTTTGTTCCGCCTGCGAGCAAATAAGGCATTGAGAGATATTGGCGTCAGCTAAAGCTAACTCCTACAGTGTAACAGCTTGTAGGAGCGATCTTTAGATCGCGAAGGCATAATTTGCTGATATTTTTCTTGACTCAGCGCGCCTGAACTTGTCTAATACGCCCTCCTTGCAAATCAGTGTTTATTGGCAAGCGAATCAAAAGTAAATATGGCCGAATAGCTCAGTCGGTAGAGCAGCGGATTGAAAATCCGCGTGTCCCTGGTTCAATTCCAGGTTCGGCCACCACTTTTTTCATTTCTCTTTATTGTTATCAGCGGTTATTTCAAAAGAATCGAGCCAGAATTGAACCAGGCCCTGCTTCAATAGCTCAGCACATCCGTGTGCTTCGGCCTTCGGCTCATGGTATAAAAAACGTACCATGCCCAAATTTGCTCCGGGCAAATTTAGTCCAGGTTCGGCCGCCACTTTTTTTCTTATAGTTCAATAGCCTACGGTTTTCTGTAAAGCCCATTCTTAAGTTTAAGACGTACTGATGGCGCACTTATCTGTAGTAATTTATATAAAATAATACTTCTTACAGTTGGTAAAGACGGCTGAATATTTACTTCATACCATCAAGTTTTTTATTGAGATTTTCAGTGGCAGAAAATGAAAAAGCTTTACCCATTTTTTTCTTGTCTAGTAGTCCCATCTTAACTAGTTTTAGCAAATCTGTTCTCGCTGTATCATACGTCACATTATGTGCGCCCCTATGGCTCTCTACATAAAATACAGCATCAGGCGATTTGAGTGCTCTATTTATAAGTGCAATTTGTCTATGGTTAAGTAAGTTCTGTAAGTCAGGTGATTTTTTTATCAACTGTTCAACAGTTTTAATTTCATTAGATTTTTTTTCTAAATATTCTAGCAAGTCGGCTATTGCCTTATTTATTACTTCTAGCTGATGAATAATGAAATATGTAACATCATTATCATCTGTTTCTGTATGAAGGTATGCTTTTGTATATTGAGCAGGTGCTAATTTTAGTATTCTAGATATTGAGATAAACTCTATCGTCCAGTATCCCTGTTTTAGCATAGACCAATAAAATAATGCTCTAGCTGTTCTCCCGTTGCCGTCCTCGAATGGATGATCGTAAGCAAGCAGAAAGTGTAAAATTATGGCTCTAATAACAGGGTGTATAAATGATGATGAGTTTGCCATGTTTGCAAAATTACAAATATTTTCTATTCTATTTTGTAGTTCATTGGATTTTGGAGGTACATGGATTATGGTTGCGTCTCTGTCGTCTCCAATATAAATATCATCTCCCTCACGCAATTTTCCAACTGCATCAGGATTGTCTAACGTATCCTTGCTTACAATCCTATGTAATTCATATATAAATTCAGGTGTTAGTTCCTCGTTTGAAATTTCCTTAATGTATTCCATTGCATGATAATTATTCAAAATCTATGAGCTTGATTTGAAGAGTATCTTAGCATTCGCCCAATCATGTTACTACCAATTTGGTATCAATTGGTAGGTAATTGGTAGATAGTTAAATACCAAATCAGTATCAATTGGTAGGTAGTTGGTAGTAATTAAATATTAAATCGTCATCATTTGGTTGCGAGGTGCGCTTTATCTGCGCTTTTAAGGTGCTGCTTATGATTAAGATATTGTAATTGTGGGTTTTATTTATACTGTTACGGGGATTGAAAATCCGCGTGTCCCTGGTTCAATTCCAGGTTCGGCCACCACTTTTTAGAATTGAAATAAAATCATTACGCTTTCACCAGCGATTTACATTCTGTAGTCGGCAATAATTCACTACAAACATGTTCTGCAAAACCCGCACCGGCTTCAGCATATAAATTAAATGCAGCATGAACGCCGGCATCTTTGAGTGATTCAATTTCATCGGCATAGCGGGCAATAGCGGCAACTTTTCCCGTGTAGCCAATGTCTTTTAACTGGCGTGCGGCAAACAGATTTTCCTGCGTGTTTGGCATGGCCAGCACAATCATTTTTACATTCTTTAAATTCATATTAATGCGACTCCAGAAATCCGGGTCTATCGCACTGCCGCGAATTACGTTCAGTCCATGGGCTTTGAGTTTTTTAACTTTTGCCGGGTCGTGGTCGACGCCCATGACTTTGTCATCGACGCGCTGATGAAAAACATGATAGGCACCACTGCCGATGCGGCCCATTCCAAAAACAATAATACTGGTGTCACCTGATTTTATTTCGGCTTCTGCTTCAATTGGTGTGGTGGTTTCAAAGTGCAGTAAAAAATTATGCATTTTTGAATACAGCAGATATGACGCGCTATTTAAGGGGGCTGCCAGAATAAAAGATAATGACAGTGCAATGGCAATGATAATTAACCACTCGCTGCCTAGCCAGATATTACTTACACTCACCGCTATTACGATTAAGCCAAACTCACTGTAATTGGCCAGGCTTAATGAGCCTAGAAAGGAGGTGCGTGCGCGCAAATTGAATTTGCTCATTAGCCAGAAAAAAAACACGGTTTTAAATGGCACTAATAAAACGAATAGTGCGCCCGTGGCAACTGCGTTCAAACTGAGTGGGCCGGATAAACCAATGGAGAGAAAAAAGCCCACCAGAAATAAATCTTTAAAGCCGAGCAGTTGTTTTGCGAGTTCCGGCGCGCGCGCATGGCTGGCGAAGATCACGCCTAAAATGAGTGCGCCTAAATCGCCTTTCACACTGACCAGTTCAAACATTTGTGCGCCGCCAAGTGCGACGGTTAATCCAAATAAAATTTGTAATTCACCGTGACCTGATTTTTCTAAAACTTTAAATAACAGTGGGCGTAGTGGTATTAACAAGAGTAAACCGAGCGCCCAGATAGTTGGCACTTTGCCGGTTGATGCCGCTAAAAAAATGACTGCAGCAATATCCTGTACGATTAAAACACCAATGGCGATGCGACCATAAAGTGAATTCATTTCACCTTTTTCATCGAGTATTTTTACCGCAAATACGGTGCTGGAAAAACTCAGTGCAAATGCAATTAATGCAATGGCCATTGGGTCGAGCCCGCTAAACTGGGTTAATCCAATAATGGCCATAGCATTAATAAATAACGCCGCAAGAATGACGGTAGCTAACATGTGTAACGATGTCACTGCCCAGATTTGCGGCATTAATAAACTTCTTACCTGCAGTTTCAATCCTATGCTAAACAGCAGCAGGGTGACGCCCATTTCAGAAAAGTCTTGCAAGGTCGGGGTAAGCTCGCTGCCCCCTGCATACAAAATAAAACCTGCGATCAGATAGCCAATGAGTGGTGGCAGCCCAATAAAGCGTGCACCTAAACCTAACGCATAAGCGATGCCGAGTGCGGTGATATCTGATTGCATATTGTTCCTGATCTTTATGGTTGTTTAAGTAGGGGGAGGGTAAGCGTAATGCATTACTCAGGGAAAAACTATAATTCCATTGTTGTTTCACAAAGTTAAAATACTCAGTTATACCTGCGAAGGCACACTACAGTCTGGAATAAATAACAACGGCAATCATAAAGTAAAACTAACAAAACAAATAACAAACTTCGCCACACCAGAATGCCCATGCTTAATCTACATGGGCTGGGATGCAGTGGCTTTAAGCCGACGTAAGTCCCTGGATTCCCGACACAAGCATTCGGGAATGGTGCCGCTTAAGTTAACGGGGCACTAATGAAAGCCTATGGGGAAAATTATATAATAAATGTGCTTGTACCGTTATCTGTTGTATTAATCCAGCAATGCTCGAATTGACTTTAATAAAGTGTCAGAACGAAAAGGTTTGTCCAGATATGGGTAGGCTAAGTTTTGAGCTTTATCTGTGCTGGTTTCATCATTGTAACCACTCGCGATAATGATTTTTACAGACGGGTATTTTTCACTCACCTCGGCAGCTAACTGGTAGCCGTTTACTTCTGGCATAATGACATCGGTTAACATTAAATCAATGTCTTCTTTGGCCAGTATGTTTAGCGCTGCTCTGGCATCTTCGGCGTACAGAATATTATAGCCATGCCTCTCAAGTACTTCACCGGTGAGTTCACGCAACGCGGGTTCATCATCAACAATTAAAATGTTTTTTCCCGGTTTTTTTTGGGCGGGTTGTTTTTTATCTGTTATTTTATTTTGCTGGTGAGAAAATGGTACAGCTTGAGGCAATAAAATAATAAACGCTGTGCCATTACCTGGCTCAGATTTAACCTGAATGTCACCTTTTGATTGTTTTATAAATCCGTAAACCTGGCTTAGGCCTAAGCCGGTTCCCTGGCTTTCTTTGGTGGTAAAGAAAGGTTCAAATATTTTTTCTATTACGTCTTGAGTCATGCCGATACCAGTATCGGTAATATTAATTTGAATGTATTCGCCAGCGTTGATGGTTAGCGGCTGTGCATCTATTTCATTTAAACTTTGATTGCGAGTGGTAATGCTGAGGTCACCACCGTCTGGCATGGCGTGCATTGCATTAATGCAAATGTTAAGAATAGCATCACTAAAAGTGTCGCGGTCAATGCGGGTTAAGTGAAGATCCGGATCAGGAATTAAATTGAGTTTAACTCGCGCAGTTAAACTTTTTTCCAGCATGTGGCGATCTTCATGCAAAATTTTATTGATATTCCAGTCATGCATTTCAGTGGGTTGTTTGCGGGAGAATGCCAGTAATTTTGAGGTTAAGTTTTTGGAACGATTGGCGGCGTTAAAAATCTGTTCTACGTATTTTAGAGTGAGAGGGTCATCTGCGACTTTATCCTGCAGCAAATCACTGTAACCAATAATAACGCCGAGCATATTATTAAAGTCATGAGCAATGCCACCGGTGAGTTTTCCGAGGGCATCCATTTTCTGGCTGCGGCGTAATTGTTCTTCGGTGTTAACTCGTTCAGTGATGTCGCGGGATAAAACGATAAATGTTTTTTTACCTTGCTTGTGGGGCTTCAAGGCAATAGAAAGTTCAAACCAGAGTTTGCCCGAGGGTAGTAGCAATGAAATTATCTGGCCATGGGAATAACCGGTATCTGATGCTTCCTGTAAGGCCTGTATCACCGTTTTTGCCGCATCTGCAGGTAGTTTTTCAGTCACGGTGTGACCGAGCAGAGTCTTTTTTTCAGCGGCGAGAAGCTTTTCATCCCGTGCCCATAAATTGAGATAGCGGCCATCTTCATCGAGTTCGAACAGCAGGTCTGGAATAGCGCGCAAAGTTGCATCAAGCTCGGTGTTAACACGTTGTAACTCCTGTTGCGTTTGCCTGAGCTCAGCAATGCTGACATCAAGGCAATAGAGCTCAGTTGAGCCGTCTTCATAGCGCTGTAAGGTATGGCTTGAATACACCGGCACCGGCTCCCCCCGGCTGTTGAGTAACTGCATTTCACCGGCAGGTATGCTGATGTCCTGTTGTATCCAGTTGTTAACCCCGGTGATAACTTCATTGCGCATGTGCTCTGGAATAATCAGATCTTCGAGTTTTTTACCCAGCGCTTCTTCTTCGGTGTAACCATAAAGTGCGGTACTGGCTGGATTCCAGAATATGACTTTCCTGTTCTGATCATAGCCTTGCACAGCAATATTGGAGATACCTTCGATAATGGCGCGAAAACGATTTTCACTGACCTGTAATTTGTGTTCGGCATTATTGCGCTCGGTGACATCCCGGGCAATCAGCAGCACCCCGGTAATCTCTTTCTGGCTGTCTCGCAGGGGTAATTTATGGGTGTCAAAAATACGAATTTGTCCATTTACATTCGCAGGGTCATAGGGGTTGTGAACATCTAAGCCTGATAATGCATCCAGATCATCGTGCATAAACCCTCTAATGCCTTTATCCGGATTTCCCTGTACAAGTTCAGGGTCCCAGCCATTTTCAATATCAGTATTGCCGTACATGTCTTCACGGTTTTTACCCACGGCGCTTGCGCAGGCTTCATTACATAATATGGTTTGTAGCTGTTTGTTTTTTACAGCAATCAGGTCAGGCGTTGAGTTAATGACATTTTCAAGAAGTGTAACTGTTTGATTTAGTTCGTTTTCGGTTTTTCGGGTTTTGCTAACGTCATATAAAGTCAGTAGCTGGATGTTGCTATCGGGTAAAAAAGCGGCATCGGATAAAATAATTTTCTGCTGCCCGTCCTTACAGTGAATGGTGACTTCATACGGTTCAAACGGCTTTTTTGTATTCTGGGATGTTTGTACTTTTTGAAACCATATTTCCGTGACTTGCTGGCGGTAGTTTTTATCGGGGTAAGCGTGATAGCACCAGTCAGAGAGAGTTGTGATGTCGTTTAACGTGTACCCAAAGGTGCTTATAAACGCGCGGTTTATATGAATGATATTGCTGTCTTTGTCGATTATTGCCTGCGGAATTGGGGACGCATCAATTAGCAATTGATATGCAGAATTATTATGTGGGTGTTGAAGGGATGATTTTTTAAGTTGTGCAAGTTCCTCCTTCGCTAGAATCAATTCATCATTTAGTTGTTTTTGAGACTTCGGGGTGTCCATATATTTATAGCCTGTAAGCGCGTTGGCTTATTTACATCTAATAAATATGGACCCAAAATCGGCTTATATCAAGCTAGAGGGCAATATTGTTTGCCGTGCATCAAGACTTGTGGCCGTGAGGGGGTATTTAGGTAATGTTCTGTTCAATTAAACGTTTAGTTAAATGTAAGCGCATGGCGCCATCATCGGTAATGGTGTGAAATAAATGGTGCGGGCCGGTGGATTTTTTTATAATGTCATCAAGGTCATCGCGGCGCTCTCGATAAAAATCTAACAGTCGAATATCAAAGCGATGCATGGCATTGCTTAGCGGGTCTTTGGCCTGACGTTGACGAATCGTTTGCATGCCATCCTCAAACACATTGCCTAGTGATATATGCACCGCCGAAAATAATGTGGCCCAGCCGTTAAACCAGAACATTAAATCATTATCGAATGTTTCAGCGCCGGTGCCTTTGCCGGCTAACATTTGCTGTAATAAATCGCGCTCGTTAACCGCTTCGTGCAGTTCCATCATTTCAGCGCGGCCATAAGCGTCGATGGTTGAGCTGGTTAGCATTAAGTAAGCATTCGGGTATTTTGTTAATACAAATGTCGCATCTTTAATAACTTGCGCGGGTGTTTCGGGGTTATGTGGATTGCGCTTTAAACGCGCAGAAGGTGCGGTAGAGATTATTTGTATTTGATGCCCGCGGCGAGCCAGTTCTTTGGCAAGCCTTGCGAATACGCCTTTTTTAAAAACATCCATTGAGAAATTTAAGTGACTTTGTTTATGGCATAAACATAATTGAATTTCATCGTTAAATTTAGGTGCGGCTTCCACAATATTAGCAATCTTAACTACTGGAATGCGCTCTTTTAAATTACCTTTTCGATCGACCACCACTTCCTGATGAAACTCATCAAAACTGATTTGTAAATGCACATTGGCTTTGGGCCAGCTGATGGGGCGTTGGCGAATGGCACTGGCCATTTTGCCCAGCACTTTTTCGGTGACTTCGGGGCTGTCTGCAAAATCACCATTTAATAAAATAGCAAAGGTGGTGACGTATTGCATACTGGCAATGGCATTATAAAAATGCTCAAGGTGTTTGCTAAGGTCGCCGCCGGTAAATAAAACTGAAGTGGTTAATTTATCGACCATTTGAAAAAGCCCATCGGGGTCTTCGGTGTTTTTCATTAGGGGGCGAAAAATAAACATGCAATGCCGGCAGGTTTGCGGGCAGCCCATGGCGGGTATTAAGCCGAGCTTGTTAAATAAATTTAATGTGGTTACGTCGGGTAGTTTATCTACGAGTGCCAGACGCTGTTTGTCTTCGTCAGCCAGCATACCCGCATAGCGATCTTTTTCCTGCTTAGCTAAATCTTTATAACCCAGCGCAAAACTTTTGGTAAATAACTGTAAATCATTCCAGCGGGTCTCAATACTGTCGACCAGCTTTTGTTTTTCACCAGCCTGATGTAACAGCTGTAAAATTTGCTGTTGCTGTATTTGTGCTTCACCCTTAAAACTTACCCAGTGTTCGATGTATGAGGTAATAAACTCAGCAGTGTTATTGCTGTGTAATAGCATTTGCATTAAAAACGCCTGTGGCCCATTTGAAAATGCGTCGAGTACCTCCTGCTGAAACTGGCTGTGCACATTGTGTTGCAACCAGTTAAAAGCATACACATAGGTCATTATAAAACTTAGTTCATTAGACTTGTCTGAATCTGCTTCCAGCATGCTTAGCATGTCGCCGCAGGTAAGTCGGTTTATTTCGGTTTTAAAGCGCTGACGCATGGTTACTAGATAGGCTTGATGTACATCTTGTTGCGCTTCAGGGCTGAGGCTTATTTCACTGGATGGGCGGCCGGACTGGATCGTGATTTCAGCAAATGACGTTGGTTGGCGTTGCGTTTGTGAGGACGTATTCATAAGATGGAATTTAGCATATTTGGCGGTTAAATTAACCCCACTTATTAAAGTGCCAGATGAACGTGTATAATAAGCTTCGCGATGATTGTGCTGTGTGTTACGTAACGGCCATAAAATAATTAAAATCAAAATAAAAACAAAAACAAGAGCAATTGAATAATGAAGTTGATTAAACGAAATCTATTATTAATAATTATTATTTTGGTGAGCATGCCATTTCAACTGTTGGCATCGAATGTGTCATTTTTAAAGTATGCGGTGATTAGTGACTTTAGCGAAGCTGACATTGAGAAACTGAAGCAAGAATATATAACGGTCTTAAAGCGTAATAAGCCAGGCGATGTTACTAAATGGAAAAACACTGAAACGCAAAATGGCGGTGATATCACGGTGATAAAACAATATCGCCATAACGACAATAATTGTAAACGCTTAATGTTTAAAAATCGCTCAAAAAATCAGTCTGCGACCAGTTATTTTAATTTTTGTTTGATCGATCAGCAATGGCGGCTAGTGGAATAGATTTAATCCTGATCATTATTGTTGCTACTGTTATTGCCGCTATTAATCGCTTTTCCAACGAGTCCGGCAACCATAATGGTTAAATAAAGTTGCCCTATAATGGCCTGCATAAATGACATGGTTTTTGCAATAGGTGAAACCGGGGTGATGTCACCAAAGCCAAGGGTGGTTAATGTTACATAGCTGTAGTACATGAATTCAGGAAAGTGCAACTCTACATTCATGTCGGTTAAACCCGTGAATGAAGTTGGAGAAATATAATAAAGGTTCGAGTAAAGTATTGCCCCAATAATGCCGAGTAATAAATAAATGCACGATGCCCCAACCAACTGGTTGATCGTAATTTCCTCACTATAAAAAACACTTTTAAATGCCACCACAATACTTATAACAAGAAAAAATAAACTGAGTGATATCGCGATATAAGTTAATATTAAATAGTTAAGTAAAGTTGCAAGAATAAGAATAATGACTTCTAAGACGGTGAGCACAATGATAGATTTATACCATTTGCTATTCGTATGATTGCCGATAATGGTGATTAAAATCATACCGATTATAGCGAAGTGTAAAATATACTTGCCAATATCTTTGTCAATGTAGTGCAATACTGGCATCGTGAAAATTAAAATAAGCTGGCCGGCGAGCAGGCCGATATAGTTATTGTCTTTAGTTAGAAGGTTCATGATTTTATAAGTATTGGTGCCAGGAGATTGAATCATCCCCAAACACAAAAAACTCCGGGTTAAGTAAACTGTCTTTAGTGTTGTAAAGTAGAGCACTAGTATCTGTCTTTGTTATTTTGCCGCCAGCTTCATCTACTATGCAGTGTGCGGCGGCGGTATCCCATTCAGATGTTAAGCCTAGTCGTGGATATAAATCAACCGCACCTTCGGCAACCATGCAGGATTTTAATGAGCTGCCCACACTGAGTAATTCAAAGTCGCCAAGATTTTTATAGTAATTTTCTAATTTTTCATTGGCATGTGAGCGACTGCCTGCAATCGTTAATTTTTTCTTATTGGCCTTGCGCGTATTAATTTTATGGATGCCTTTATCGGTGGTTTTTTTAAATGCACCACCATCTTTCCATGCAAAATAATCAGTATGTAATACGGGTACATTAATTACGCCTAAAATACTTTTATGGTTTTCAATTAATGCAATGTTAACCGTAAATTCACCGTTACGCTTTATAAATTCGCGGGTGCCATCTAACGGGTCTACCAGCCAGTAGCGGCTCCATGTTTGGCGTGTGGTAAAGGGAATCGCTTCTGACTCTTCGGTTAAAATGGGGATTTCAGGGGTGAGTTCGTGTAATGCATTGCGAATAATTTTATCGGCGGCAAGGTCGGCGGTGGTTAGCGGTGTGTTGTCCTGCTTGTGTTCTATGGTATATTTTGAATCGTAAATTTCAATAATTTTTTGCCCCGCAATGCGCGCAATGCTCAGTGCATTTTGGCAAAGATACTCCAGATTCAAATCATCTTGTTGGTTCATTTTGCGGGTTTACTTCATTGGCTCAGTGCGTTCACGTAAAATATCCCGCACCTGATAAAGTGCGGCAATGCTGCGTGCTTCGCTAAGGTTTTCGTGGCGCATTAATTGATCGATATGATTAATGTTACAGGTAACTTGCTCTAACGCTTCCGGCTCATCACCGCTGAGTTTTTCGGGCTGCAAATTTTCAGCTAAAACGAGGTGAGTTATAAAACTGATGTATCCCGGGGCAATGCTCATTTCCCCGAGGGGCGTTAGCTTCTGTGCGCGATAACCAATTTCTTCCATGCACTCGCGATTGGCGGCCTGTAAAAATGTTTCGCCTTCGTCTATTTTGCCCTTCGGGAAAACCAGCTCATAGCGATCGGTTCCCACCGCGTATTCGCGAATCATAATTACGTGTTCATTATCGACAACCGGAATAATCATCACCGCACCAGGGCCCGGGGTGAATAATCGCTCAAACTGGTGTTGTGCGCCATTGCTAAATTCGAGATCAACCTGTTCAATAGTAAACAGCTTACTTTGACAGTGGATTTTGCGGTGGAGTATTTTAGGTTTATTATGCATGTTCTATTTTTTAAATTTTCCTGAGGGTATTGTACATAGCCCTTCGGAAATTCGCATGTATATTCATAAAAATATTACGCGCATAAATAGCGCTTAAAAATCGTGGAAGGCTTGATGATTAACTGGTCAAATATTAACACTGTCTTTTTAGACTTAGACGGCACCTTGCTGGACTTGCATTTCGATAACCATTTCTGGCTGCAATATGTGCCCGAGTGTTACGCCGAGCACCATGACCTCAGTATGGAAGAGTCTCACAGCCGCTTACATGAAAAATACAGCGCGGCCTATGGCAGCCTTAACTGGTATTGCGTGAACTATTGGAGCAAGGAGTTAGGGCTGGATATTGCGGCCTTAAAGCACGCCATTCGAGACAGAATTACGATTCGTCCGTACGTGATTGAGTTTTTAAAAGCGCTGCATATGCACGGTAAACGGGTCGTATTGGTGACCAATGCGCACCCATTGAGTTTTGAGGTGAAGTTTCAGCAAACCGGGCTGGGGCATTATTTTCATCGGGTGATTACATCCCATGAGCTGCATCACCCGAAAGAGGATCAGGCTTTCTGGACTGAACTTGAAAAAATTGAAACGGTGGATAAAGCTGCAACCCTGTTTATCGATGATAACTTCAGTGTGCTGGATGCGGCAGCTGAATTTGGTATTGAGCAGCTGCTGGCGATCAAGCAACCCGATAGTACAGAGCCGGATAAAGAGCATGCACATTATGTATTGCTGGATTCATTTCAGGATATTTTACCGGGTTGAATTAGATTTAACCCGGTAAAAGTATCACCCGTATGGGTTAAAAGTGAGTTAAATCAAGCTCTTCAGGCGTTTTCAGCTTGGAAAAAATGAACTGATTTGCTATGATTCATAGCGTTCAGCTTATCTACAGCGAGAACCCGTATACGCTTCGAACCTATTCAGTGCCTACGGCAAATGATTAAGGATGATCAGACTTCTCTGATCTTGAATTTTTTCAAATAGTAAGTCGAAAATAAAAAATATTTTAACTATATATACAGGTTCTATTATGACTGGAAGCTACATCACAAAAGTTTGTGCTATTGCATTATCTATTGCTCTACCTTTAAACGCAGCAATAGCTGCCGAGCGCGGCGTGTTTAAAGGCAAGTCGCTCACTCAACATGAATTGACTCAATGGGAAAAGAAAAAAATGGCCGCTGAATTTAAGCATAAATTCAGTGCAAGCTCGGGCGGGTTTCAGAAATTAGGCCGCAACCCATGGGAAGCGAAAAAAGCTAAAAAGCAGCAGCACAATCAGAAAATGTTGCAGCTAAGTAACACCTGGGGGCACTGTCGTGAATTTGCTTATAAGCAGCGCGGGCAATGTTATGCACGGGGCAGTGATGCTTATACCTGTGAGCGCTATTACGATGCGCGGGTAGAGCATTGTAATAATAAGTTTTAAATTTTAATAATAACGAATAAATATTTGTTTTTTAAAAAGCCCCGGTTATGCCGGGGCTTTTTATTTGGGTTAAACTATTGCGATGCTGAAAAATATAATTATTGTGGGCTGCGGGTATATAGGTAAAAAAGTAGCGCGTTTATTAATGCAAAAAAAACTTGCCCCGAGCTGTTTGGTTAATACTGAAAACTCGCAAGTGAATTGCCAGTCGGCGGGTTTAAACTGTGTTCGGTTTGATCTTGATAATCAGGGCGAAAAATCAAACGCACCGAGCGGTTTGGATTTTGAAAAAAGTGTCATTGCTTATTTTGTGCCGCCGCAACCGCAAGGTGATATAGATTATCGGATGCATAATTTTGTGAAAATGCTTGATGCCTTAGCTCTGCCACCCGAAAAAATATTATTGATTAGCACAACTGGGGTTTACGGCAATTGCCACGGTGAATGGATTGATGAAACGCGCCCCCCCAAACCACAGGTTGATCGCGCGCGTAGAAGGTTAAGTGCAGAAACCCGGCTCGCTGATTATTGTGAAGAAAATAAAACACAGCTGGTGGTGTTCAGGGTGGCGGGTATTTATGCGGCGGATAAGTTACCGATTAAACGAATTTGCTCGGCTGAGCCCATTGTTAATGCGCAGGATTCGGGTTATACCAATCGAATTCATGCGCAAGATTTAGCCCGCTTTTGCGTGGAAGCGCTTTGCGAAAATGTAGCACCGGGTATTTATAATTGTTGTGACGGGCAACCGTCCACGATGAATGATTATTTTATGAAAGTGGCCGATGCCATGAGCTTAACGCGCCCCAAAGAAATAAGTTTACAGCAAGCTCAGCAGGAATTATCAGCGGGAATGTTGTCGTATCTAGCAGAATCAAAGCGCATTTCAAATGAAAAATTAATTCAGCATTTTAAAACCAGATTTAATTTCCCGAACCTGGATGCGGGTTTGTCATCGCTCAATAATAGTGACGAATAAAAAACAAATGTTCAGTTAAAAGATTCTCGGCGCTCATGGGGCACATGGTTCCGCAAAAAGTCCATCTGGTCAGTTAAAATTTTACGATTAGCTAAAATCATGGCTTCGGCTTTATTAGGGGCATAGGGTAAAGCTAATAAATGCATGTGCGCCTGAGAGGGTGTATAACAGGCTTTTTTTACATTGCAGGATTTGCAGGCGGTGACCACATTTTTCCATACATCTTTGCCGCCTTGTGAGCTGGGCTTTACATGGTCGCGTGTTAACAGCGATAATTTAAACTGATTACCGCAGTACAGGCAGGTATGCCGATCACGCTCAAAGAGGGCGCGGTTCGTTAACGGTGGAACCACGTCCCGATTATGTTTTGGCTTTGCTCCGCGCACCGCAATAATCGTGCTTAAATCAAGAAAGGATCGTAAGCCGGTGCGCTGGCAGGTGCCGCCATAAAATCTCAGGGTGGTTTCACTGGCCGTCCAGGCGACTTGCTTGCGCACATAAAGATTGACCGCTTCCTGCCAGTTAATCCAGTTGATGGGTCTACCAGCATTATCCAGCGTTAAAATCAGAGGTATGGTTTCCTGCGAGTACATTAAAATACGCTCCTTAAAGTTCGTTTAATAAAATATACTACTAAGTATAGTTTAGTGCAGGGTATATTTATGGCGTATCGTGTGTGGGGACTAAATATTTGAGCGTGAGGTGTGGAATTTACAAGCGAGCTACAATAATTACGCTGAGCTGAACTATAAGCTCGCCTTGCAGCGCAAAAAACATCCTCGGCTAAAGCTAACACTTATAGCTAACATCTAAAGGTAAGCCTTATTGATAACTCATATTTCTGATATTGTTTAAATATGTGCTATTGCAGCCTGATGTGAAACTATAGATGCATCTGGATATTCATGGTTTATTCTCAAATACACGGTTTTTATTTACAGTTAAAACGATTATGCTGCATGGACTAAACTTAGCTTGAGAAGAATAAAAAATTAACAGTCGTTTAAAGTGGAATAAAAATTATTATGATGTTAGCGAATATAAGTTGTCGAAAATTGTATATCGGTTTAGTGATTATCGGCTTAGGTGCGACGAGTTCTGTGATGGGGGCTGAAGATAAACTCGAGCCATTAGCATTGCGTACTATCATGTCAGACATGGGTGAAAACATGCAGGCCATTACCGATGGAATTTCACTTGAGAACTGGCAACAGGTAGAAAAAAATGCCGCATTAATTGCAGACCATCCGCAACCACCGATGGCGGAAAAAAAGCGCATAATGTCATTGTTCGGGGCGAAAATGGCTGAATTTAAAACCCTTGATGGTAAAACCCATGATGCCGCCCGTGTATTAAGTGAAGTGTCAAAAAGGGCAGATGGTTTTGAAATAATAGCGGCATTTACTCAGCTGCAAAATACCTGCCTGACTTGCCATGTGAAGTTCAGAAAATCTTTTCAGGCACATTTCTATAAATCAACGACTCAATAATGAGTCAGTTACTTGTTATAAAGATTTATAGAGACCTTTGCACGAAACAAAAATAATTAAAAACACCGTCATTCCCGAATGCTTTTATCGGGAATCCAGTGACTTAGCAGTCTTTAAGGTCGCTGGATCTCCGATAAAAGCATTCGGAGATGACGAAAAGCGTTTCGAGCAAAGGTCTCTTATAGTTAAACTTGAGAAAGTTATGCCCTCGACTTACTATGAAATTTTATCGACGCCGAGACTACATATGTTAAATAAGTTAATTGTCTTAACGCTATTGTTTATAGCGGGTTGTGATTCAAATACAGCTAACCTGGCACTGGGTACATTAGAGCGAAATCGAATTGCTTATCCAGCAACGGTTAACGAAGTTATTGTTGAGTTGCCGGTTGCAGCTGGTAGCCAGGTAACTAAAGGCACGATACTGGCTCAGCTGGATAATACATTGCAACTGGCCAGTGTTGCAAAGGCCACGGCCGAAGTTGATAAAGCCGATGCCAATCTTGAAAAATTACGCAATGGTGCACGCAAAGAAGAGGTAGCCGCGGCCACTGCAAAAGTCGCCGGTGCAAAGGCCGCTTTAGTGGAAACACAGCTCAGTTATAACCGTGCAAGAAAACTGGTCAAAGAAAAGTTAACCAGTCAGGCGGACGTTGATCAAACCCGGGCATTGCGAGATGCGGGGCAGGCCAATTTAAAAACAGCGCAGGAGCAGTTACTCGAATTAACCAATGGTACGCGCCCTGAAGATTTGCGTTTTGCACAGGCAAGTTTAAATGCCGCACAAGCGCTGCTGGCTAGCGAGCAGAAAAAACTTTCGGATTTAACCATTGTTGCAACCCGTGATGGTGTGCTCGATAACCTGCCGTGGAATTTAGGTGAGCGGGTAACTATCGGTAGCCCATTGGTCGTGATGGTGGCAGGTAAGGCGCCCTTTGCCAGAGTTTATGTGCCGGAGCCGTATCGCGTTAAATTATCCCTGAATGATAAATTGGTGGTGCGCGTTGATGGTCTGCAAAAAACCATTGAAGGTAAGTTGCGCTGGATATCAACGGAGCCTGCATTTACACCTTACTATGCATTAAATCAGGAAGAGCGTGCACGGTTGATGTATCTGGCAGAAGTGCAATTGCCGGAGAGTGCAGAAAATTTACCCAGTGGTGTGCCGGTGCAGGTTGAATTGCCGTGAGTGAAACGGTTATAAAGGTAAATAATTTAAGTCGACATTTTGGTGATTTAAAAGCTATTCAAAATTTAAATTTAGAAATTGAAAAAGGTAACATCTACGGTTTTTTAGGCCCGAACGGTTGTGGAAAAACCACTGCGATTCGTTTGTTAACCGGCTTGTTAAAGCCCACTGCAGGTACGGTAAATGTTTTAGGTTATGAGCTGCCTAAAGATGCCGAAAAATTACGCATGCATATTGGCTACATGACGCAAAAGTTTTCGCTTTATGATGATTTAAGTGTGTCGGAAAATTTAAAATTCATTGCCAAAATTTATGGCCTGTCGCGTCAGCAACAAAGAAGTCGTTTAAGTGAATTGCTTAGTCTCTATCATTTAAACCAACAAAAAAATCAGTTGGCAGTCAGCATGAGTGGTGGGCAAAAACAACGACTGGCATTAGCTGCAGCCACTATTCATAAACCCGATTTATTATTTCTGGATGAACCTACTTCGGCAGTAGACCCGGAAAATCGTCGTGAGTTTTGGGAGCAATTATTTGATTTGTCCGATCAGGGCACCAGTATTTTAGTTTCAACCCATTACATGGATGAAGCTGAACGTTGTCATAAGTTGGCAATTTTAGAAAATGGTATTAAACGTGCCGATGGTTCACCGGCTGAGCTAATGCAGCAAATGGGCGCGCATGTGGTGGAGATTGCGTCGACAGATTTACGTCGATTAAAACAGCGTTTAATAAAATTACCCGAAATTATTAGTGCCGCTCAACTTGGCGAGCGCTTACGGGTGTTAGTTAAAAATACCGTTACAGAACCACTGGAATATTTAAAGCAACAGAGCATGGTGAGTAATGAGGCATCAATGAGTTTAGTGCGCCCCAGTCTGGAAGATGTGTTTGTGACCAGCACGGGGCAGCGATGAAATGAAATCACTAACTCGAATTCAGGCCATTGTGAGTAAAGAATTAACTCAGTTAAAGCGCGACAAAATGACTTTCGCAATGATTGTTATGATTCCAATGATTCAACTTCTCATGTTTGGTTATGCGATTAATACCAATATTCGTCATATACCCGTTGGCATTGTTGATTATAGTCAGAGTACGTTGAGTCGAGTGCTAAAACAAACCGTGAGCGCAACTCAGGTGGTGACATTTACACAGGCGTACACAAATGTTATTCAGGCCGAAGCGGCAATTGCCAGTGGAGATGTGCGCGCGGTGTTAATAATTCCGCATGATGTGAGTCAACGATTAGCACGTCATCAAACGGTTGGTTTAGGTTTGCCGCCGGCAACCGATGAAGAAACCAGCCGACCGGTTGCACAGTGGATTGTCGATGGTTCAGATAATGTTATTGCTGCGGGTATAAAAAGTTTAAGAAGTATGCCGCTGGCCGAGTTATTGCGTAAGCCGGTTAATCGAACTACACCAACATTTGAAGTGACATTATTATTTAATCCGGAGCAGCGCACCGCAGTAAATATTGTGCCGGGGTTAGTCGGTATTATTTTAACCATGACCATGATTATGTTCACCTCAGCGGCAATTGTGAGAGAACGCGAAAGAGGTAATTTAGAATTGCTGATTACAACGCCAGTGCATTCAATTGAATTAATGATTGGGAAAATTATTCCCTATATGTTTATTGGTGGTGTACAGGTATTTATTATTTTAGGTCTGGGGCATGTGTTATTTAATGTGCCAATTAATGGCGGATTATTGCAGTTGGCTATCGCTACCACATTATTTATTAGCGCCAGTCTGGTTTTAGGTTTACTGATTTCAACCATTGCAAAAAATCAGTTGCAGTCAATGCAAATGACCTTGTTTGTTTTATTGCCGTCAATTTTATTATCGGGATTTATGTTTCCGTATGAAGGCATGCCAGAAGTTGCTCAGTATATTGCAGAGGTGTTGCCGGCGACACATTTTATGCGATTAATTCGAGGCGTGGTATTGCGCGAGGCAGATGCGATGTCAATGACCTACGATATATACTTTCTGACATTGTTTACGATTGGAGGCTTGATAGCCGCTTCGCTACGGTTTAAAAAGAATTTAGATTAGTATTATGTTTTTTTGTAGGAGTTAGCTTTAGCTGACGATTTTAAAAGCGATGCGAAGCGAGCTTATAATCAATGTAAATACACGGCTGGCTTCGCATCGCTTTACTGCTCGTCAGCTAAAGTTAACTCCTGCCTAAGGTCTGTCTGTTTTCTTCAGGTTACCACTTTATAGCAGGGCGTATATTTCGTTCCCGGCAACTTCATTCTTCCCTGTTGCACAAATGATTCGAGCAATTCATCCAGCGGCTGCATAATTTTTTTCTCGCCGCGAATTTCAAATAAACCATTTTCTTCAATCGCTTTTAAGCCATCTTCTTTAACGTTGCCCGCAACAATGCCCGAAAATGCACGACGTAAATTTGCAGCAAGGTGGTGAGTTTCCATGTCGCTGTTTAGTTCCAGTTTAGCCATGTTTTCATGGTTGGGAACAAAGGGCTGTTGGAATTCACTGTCGACTTCAAGAATCCAGTTATAATAAAATGCATCACTGTTGGCACAGCGAAATTCTTTTACCGCATCGAGTCCATTTTTCATTTCTCGAGCAACCAGGGCTGGGTCATCAATAATTATTTTATAACGTTGCTGGGCCTCGAAGCCCAAAGTGTTTTCAATAAAATGATGGATTTGTTTGAAGTATTCTTCAGAACTTTTGGGGCCGGTAAGAATAAGCGGGAAAGGGAGTTCTTTGTTTGCCGGATTTAACAGTACACCGAGAATATATAAGATTTCTTCGGCAGTTCCAGCGCCGCCGGGGAATACAATAATGCCGTGACCAGTGCGCACAAATCCTTCCAGACGTTTTTCAATGTCCGGCATAATCACCAGTTCGTTAACAATCGGGTTGGGGGATTCGGCCGCAATAATACCCGGCTCGGTCATGCCAATGTAGCGACCATTATAAATACGCTGTTTGTTGTGGCCAATGGTGGCGCCTTTCATGGGGCCCTTCATTGCGCCCGGGCCGCAGCCTGTGCAAATGTCCAAACCTCTTAAACCTAACTCGTGGCCCACTTCTTTGGTGTAATCATATTCAACGCGTTTAATGGAATGGCCGCCCCAGCAAACAACTAAACTTGGGTTTTTATTGGGCTGTAAAATATTGGCGTTACGCAAAATATGAAACACTGCATTGGTGATTCCATTTTGTGTTTTTAAATCAAACTTGGTTTGATTTTCCAGTTCATTGCGGGCGTAAACGATGTCGCGCAAAACCGAAAATAAATGCTCCTGAATGCCGGTAATCATTTTGCCATCGACAAATGCGCGCAGGGGTGCGTTTTCAACTTCAAGCTTAATGCCACGTTCCTGTTGGATAACACGAATATCAAAGTCTGAATATTGCGCAAGTATTTGTTTGGTGTCATCAATGATGTTGCCGACATTTAACACGGCCAGCGAGCAGCGCCGGTAAATGTCATAGCTGTTTGACTCACTGTCTTTTTTGAGTTGATTAACTTCCAGTTGTGAAAGTGTTGCCATTCGGCCATGGGGGGTTATGCGAGATATTTCAGTGTGTTTGTTCATATTTTGACCGCCGCGTCAGGGGGATATTTACCCCAAAATAATCTATATATAAGGTATATTAAAGTGCAAGAATAGAAGCCGCTTGATTTGGCGGCTATATTATTATGGTTATGATAAAAGTATAGTGTTAAATTTATGTTATTGGAATGTTTTACGATTGTAAAATGGGTTAACGGCAAAAGTTAATAAAGGGTTGACGATGAGCGATGAACTATTTGAAGTAGCTTTCTCGGGACAAATAAAAGACGGTGCCGATCTTGAGCAGGTTAAAGCTAAAGTGGCTGCTATGTTTAAGGCCGATGCAACTAAGCTGGCACATTTGTTTTCGGGTAAGCGCATGGTGATCAAAAAAAATATTGATCAGGCGATGGCAAATAAATATAAAGCGGCGCTGAATAACGCGGGTGCGGTTTGTGAGATTAAATCGTTAAGTCAAGATATCGAAACTAAGCAGCCAGAACCGTCACCTCAAATCGCGCCAGAAAATAATGCGCCGGAAAAAGGTGTTACAGAAAAAGTTGTTCCACAACAGCCGCCAGCCGCTGCGAAACCTGCAGTTGCACCCGTAAGTGGTGACGTACCTGCTGCACCACAAACCGACCCTCTGGGTATTTCGGCTGCGGATATTTCTGAGCTATCAGTGGGAATTGCACCAGTAGGCAGTGATCTGCAAGATGAAATTGAACAAGTGGCAGCACCGCAGCTTGATATTAGTGGAATGGATATGGCACCCGCAGGAAGTGATTTGGGCGAGTTGAAAAAAGATGAAAATCCACCACCGCCAAATACGGATGGTTTATCTTTAGTTGATTAAAGTGTCGGGAATTAAAAAGATTAAATTAAAAAATACAGCACATCCTTATGCTGCCAATATACGAACTTGTGTTGCAAAGTTTGTATATTCACTTTAATTAAGTTTTTGCAGAGGGTCTGTATCAAATCATACACATAAAATATATTTATCAAAAAAAATTCTATGCGGACTCTGAAAACCACCGTAAACCTTCTGCGGATGCCAGAGTAATCGAGCCACGGGAAAGTTTCACGCAGTTCTGTTTTTCAAATTCTTTTAGAATGCGGCTAATCACTTCGCGGGTTGTGCCTAACTCGAAAGCCAGTTCCTGATGTGTTATTTTTAAGGTGGGGTCCTGATTTCTTTCAAATAAACCGCCGAGCATGCAGGCCAGGCGCATATTGAGATGGTTGAATGCAGTGTCCTGAATGAGATAGATGGTTTCGCAAAGCCTTTCAGTTAATGTCGAAATAACATAATCACGAAAGGTTTCAATTTTGTTCATCATTTGCCGAAAGCTTTCAGAGCTGATGACCAGTGCCTGAATATCAGATTCGGTGGTGGCTATGGCATTAAATGACTTGTTTTTAAGTAAGCTATTTAAGCTGAGAATACAAAGCTCACCCGCTTCCACCCGATATAGCGTGATCTCCCGGCCATCTTCTGCGGTTTGGTAAATGCGCACGGTACCTTTCAGAATTAGCATGAAATTATTACAGGTTGCGGTTCCGCTAAAGAGTGTGGTGTCGGGTTCAGCCTCAAGAAGCCGTGCGTGCTCAATGATATCTAACCAGGCATCATCTTTAATGCTGGATAGCTCTGGGTAGGCTGAGTTGAGCTTTTGAACCCGGCTTAACTCCGATGTATCCCCGTCAGAGTTTTGTGTATTGTACAATTGCATAACGCCACCTAAAGAATATAATCACGATTTTATTATAATAAGTATTTTAAAATCATCGTTAGTTTAGATATTAGAGATATTATGTATCGCTTGTATGTGCCAAAAGTTACATTAATTATAGTGCACAATTTTATCTAATATAATAGAGTAGCGATTAAGTATTGGAGGGTTTAATGAAGTGTAAGCTAATGCGTTGGTTTATTTGATTAAAATCAATAGCTTAATTTGGTTTCTAATAAGCTTGTGTGAAACGTTAAGGCTTGATTAGTTGTTTAAACTACACTGGTCTAAATTAAAATTTTCTGACACTATAATGAATTTTTAAAGCACAATACTGTCTATCCCCTAACCCATAAGTTAAAAAGACATGATACCTACATTAAATAGATCATTTATTAAGCGTTACGTCAGACTACTTCTGGCGTTATTTGTGCTGTCTGTTGTCAATATGTCTATGCAAATCCCTGCTCATGCTGCAATGCAACAGTCCATGCAAAATGTGATGCAACAGCAAAGTATGGCGGCTGGTGCAGAAATGCAACATTGTAAATGCCCTCCAACAATATGTGAAAAGGTTGAATCATTGAGTGATCAGGGTATTGAAGGCATGTCTTCAATAAACTTAAGCCACTTGCTGGGTTTTCAATCTATCTATTTTAATTTGATTGGTGATCTCCATCAGCAGCCTTCAGTGCTGCGTCTGAATCACCATGAATGGCAGTATCGCCAGGCTTCTCCACCTCCGCTTAGCATAAGCTCTATTCTTCACATATAATCAAGTCTCTTTTTTGCGAAGCAATGCAGTGTATTGTTTCGCCTATTATTTATAAAAATCATTCTCTGACTTTATTGAACCATTTAAATTTACCGAGGAAACGGTATGAAAGTTTCAACCCTCATGATGTTAACCGGTGCTCTGCTATATGCGGATGTACTATTGGCTGGCTCAGAAGAAAATGCACTATCAGAACAAAGCATGGCTGAGCCAAAGGCAATACAAATAAATCGCTCGGGGCTGGGTTTGCAGCAGGCTGAACAAATTGCACTGCAAAGAGATAGCCTGAGCAAGAGTTTTAAGCAAAATGAAATGGCCTTTGCCGAGCAGGCAAGAGCCACCGATACCTGGCAGGATCCGCGCATTAAATTAGGTGTGCAGGCGCTGCCGGTAGATAGCTTTGACCTTGAGCAGGAAAACATGACTCAGCTGGTGGTGGGCTATCAACAAATGCTGCCCCGCGGTGACAGTAATGCCAATGCATCGGCGTCAATGATGGCAATGTCGCGCATTCAAACCGCTCGTGCTCAGCAGCGTGATCGTCAGGTGCTAATGAAAGTGCGCAAGGCATGGCTGGATGTTGTTTTGCAAAAAAAGACGCTGGATATTATTCAGGCTAACCGTGTGCTGTTTGAGCAAATGTTAGACATTTCACAATCATTTTATGCCTCGGGTCGTCAGCAGCAGCAGGATGTGGTGCAGGCAGAGCTGGAAATTTCGCTGGTCGATGATCGATTAGAGCGTGCGCGCTCTGAGCTCGTCGTTGCTGAGGCCAATCTGGCGAAGTGGGTGGGTGAAGAAAATATGCAGTATGGGGTTGCCGCTAAGCAGGCAAATTTATCACTACCCGGCATGTTAACCATTATGGAGTTAAAGAAGCGCTTAACCAGCAATCCGGAATTAGTGGCCATGCAGCAGCGGGTGATTGGTCAGCAGAAAAAACTCAATCTCGCAAATGATCAATATAGCCCGCAATGGGGCTTTGATATTACCTACGGTTTTCGCTCCGGAAATAACGGTAATAACCCCGCCAATGATGCGCGCTCAGATTTTTTAACCGCGATGGTTACCCTCGACTTACCTATTTTTACCGCCAACAAACAGGACCGAACAGTGTCTGCAGAAAAACAGCGTTTGCAGGCTACACGCTATCAGCAGTTAGATGTCAATCGTGACTTATTAAAACGTTTGTTGGCGGTCATTGGGCGTTTAGAAAAACTTAAAGACCGCCATCAGTTATATGAAAATAAGGTGCTCCCTCAGGCTCGTCAAAATGCGGAAGTGTCATTAAGTGGATACCAAAGTGGTGTGGTGAATTTCTTTACCTTAACCCGCGCACAAGTAACCGAACTCAATACACGTTTAGCCGATCTGCAAATTGATGTGGCTTACAACAAAGCCTTTGCAGAATTACAATATTTGATTGGAGAGAAATCATGAATTCAAACGGCAAAATAATTTCCGTTGTCGCCATTGTCGTTGCTTTAGGGGTTGGCTGGTTTGCTGGCAAGTCTTCAGTGCCAATGACTGGCGAAAATATGTCTAGTGAAACTGCAGTAGAGCATAGCGTTAAACATTTAGATTCTAAATATCAATGCCCGATGCATCCCAATATTGTGAAAGATAAAGAAGGCAGCTGCCCAATTTGTGGCATGACATTAATTCCGGTTGAGCAGGAAAAAACCAAAGCTAAAAAAGAAAAAGTGATTCTTTACTGGGTGGCACCAATGGACCCTAACTACCGCCGGGATAAGCCGGGCAAGTCGCCCATGGGAATGGATTTAGAGCCGGTTTATAGTGATGGCGATGACGGCGGTGACGCGGATGAAAAAGGTCCGGTGGTTAAAATTTCGGCGGCGGTAGAAAATAATCTGGGTGTGCGCACGGCGAATGTTGAGTCGGGAAAATTATGGCGCAAAATTGATACCGTGGGTTATGTGGATTTAGATGAATCAAAAGTCAGTCACATTCATTTGCGTGTAGACGGCTGGATAGAAAGATTGGCGGTGGATATTGAAGGTGACCGGGTTAAAAAAGGTCAGCGACTTTTTGATTTGTATTCGCCCAAGTTAGTCAACGCAATGGAAGAATATCTGCAGGCGTTACGTTCCAGCAATCAACGACTGGTCGTGGCCTCAAGAGATAAACTGGTTTCTCTGGGCGTGAGTAAAAAGCAAATCGATAAGCTGAAAAAAACCCGTAGAGTCTCTCAGACAATTAGCGTATATGCGCCGCAGGATGGCATTGTTTCAATGATGATGGTGCGCGAAGGTATGTACGTGCAGCCCAAAAACAAGGTGATGACATTAGCCGATTTATCCAGTGTGTGGGTGATGGCGGAAGTGTTTGAAAGTCAGAGCGCATGGGTTGAGCTAGGCCAGCCTGCGGATGTTGAATTGAGTTTTATTCCGGGGCGTACCTGGGAAGGAAAAGTCGATTATATTTACCCCAGCCTGGATGCTAAAAACCGCACCTTAAAAGTGCGTTTACGTTTTGATAACCCTGGTGAAACGTTAAAGCCAAATATGTACGCAAACGTATCAATTTATGGTGGCGCTAAAGAAAATGTACTTAGCGTACCCCGTGAAGCGTTAGTACGCTCCGGCGGTACTGAGCGCTTAATTATTGCTAAAGGTAAAGGGCGATTTGCACAGCGTGTTGTGGTCGCGGGAATGGAGTCGGGAGATTTTATTGAAATTAAATCCGGTATCAGTGCAGGCGAAACAGTTGTAACGTCTGCACAGTTTTTAATTGATTCAGAAGCCAGCATGAAAGCCAGTATTGCGCGCATGACAGATCCTGCACCCGCAGAGAAAATGTCTGATGAAGAAATGTCGGCAATGAGTGCACCGGCAAAAGGCACAGGTGTGATTACCAGTTTAATGATTGATCACGGCATGATTACGATGCAACACGATCCAATTGAGTCGTTAGGTTGGCCGGAAATGACCATGGACTTTACGACAATGGATGGCGTGTCTTTAGATGGCTTAGCCGTTGGTGATGTGGTTGAGTTTGAGCTGATGGAAATGGATGATAAATATTTAATCAGCGCCATTAACAAGTCAGCTGGCAAGCAGGGAGAATAATCATGATTGCACAGATTATTCAATGGTCAATCCATAACCGCTTTATGGTGCTGGTGATGACGTTTATTGTTACCGGCTGGGGGATTTATTCAGTCAGTAATACCCCGCTGGATGCCCTGCCGGATTTATCCGACGTGCAGGTTATTATAAAAACCCCGTACCCGGGGCAGGCACCGCGGGTAGTGGAAGATCAGGTAACCTACCCGTTAACCACCGCCATGCTATCGGTACCCAAAGCGGTGAATGTGCGTGGTTATTCTTTCTTCGGCGATTCCTATGTTTACATTATTTTTGAAGATGGCACAGACCCTTACTGGGCGCGCTCGCGGGTGCTGGAATATTTAAGTCAGGTCGCCAGTAATTTACCCGCCAGTGCAAAACCCACATTAGGGCCAGATGCAACGGGTGTCGGCTGGGTGTATGAATATGCACTGGTGGATCGCACCGGTAAAACCGATTTAGCTCAGCTACGTTCACTGCAAGACTGGTTTTTAAAATACGAATTGCAAACGGTTAGCGGTGTGTCAGAAGTTGTAACACTCGGCGGCATGGTTAAGCAATATCAGGTGGTATTAGATCCAAATAAACTACGTGCCTATAACCTGCCGATTGCAAAAATAAAAATGGCCATTAAACGCGCCAATCAGGAAACCGGTGGCTCGGTAATTGAAATGGGCGAAGCGGAATACATGGTGCGCGCAACCGGCTATATTGATAGTTTGCAAGACCTGCGTGACATTCCATTGGGCGTAAATAAAAACGGTTCACCGATTTTATTAAAAGATATTGCCGAAGTTCGACTCGGCCCCCAAATGCGACGCGGTATTGCTGAGCTTAATGGTGAAGGTGAAGTCGTAGGTGGTATTGCGGTAATGCGCTTCGGAGAAAATGCATTAAAAACCATCGCCGGTGTTAAAGCCAAACTCGAAGAGTTAAAACCCGGTTTGCCCGACGGTGTAGAAATTGTTGAGGTGTATAACCGCTCGCATTTAATTGAGCGCGCAGTTGAAACCTTAAGCCATAAGCTGTTAGAAGAATTTATTGTTGTTGCTCTGGTGTGTGCCGCATTTTTATTTCATATGCGTTCAGCACTGGTTGCCATTATGTCTTTGCCCGTAGGTATTTTAGGTGCGTTTATTATTATGCATACGCAAGGTATGAATGCCAACATCATGTCATTGGGGGGTATCGCAATTGCGATCGGTGCGATGGTGGACGCCGCCATTGTTATGATAGAAAACATGCACAAGCATATAGAAAAGGAGGGGCTCACCGATGAAAATCGATGGCAACTGGTTGCCAAAGCCGCGATGGAAGTTGGGCCGCCATTATTCTTTTCTTTAATTATTATTACCTTAAGTTTTATGCCGGTGTTTACACTGGAGGCGCAGGAAGGAAAATTATTTGCACCACTGGCCTACACAAAAACATTTGCAATGGCAGTCTCTGCTGGATTAGCCATTACACTGGTGCCGGTATTAATGGGTTATTTTATTCGCGGGCATATCACCCCGGAAGAAAAAAATCCCATCAACCGCGTGTTAATGAAAGGTTACAAACCTTTTATTGATATGGTTTTGCATTCGCCTAAAGCGGTAGTGAGTGTTTCATTAGTGCTGGTTGTGATTGGCATGTGGCCGGTAACCCAGTTAGGTTCGGAATTTATGCCCGATTTAGATGAAGGCGATTTAATGTATATGCCGACCACTTTCCCGGGAATTTCAATCGGTAAAGCGCAGGAAATTTTGCAGCAAACCGATAAGATGATTAAATCCGTTCCCGAGGTTAAATCGGTGTTCGGAAAAATTGGTCGTGCCGAAACCGCAACCGACCCCGCGCCTTTAACTATGATTGAAACCACGGTGCAGTTAAAGCCAAAATCTGAATGGCGCGAAGGCATGACAATAGAAAAGCTGAAAAAGGAATTAACCGACTTAGTTAAATTTCCCGGCTTAACTAATGCCTGGGTTATGCCGATAAAAACGCGAATTGATATGTTAGCCACGGGTATTAAAACCCCGGTGGGTATAAAAGTCGCTGGCGCCGATTTAAAAGTCATTGAAGATATTGGCAAAGATATTGAAAAAGCTATCTTAACCGTGCCGGGCACCGCGTCGGCCTATTCCGAACGAGTCGCCGGTGGGCGCTACGTAACCGTTGATGTTGATCGATTAGCTTCTGCACGTTTCGGTTTAAATATTGCCGATGTGCATGATGTGATTAGTACCGCGTTAGGCGGCATGCAGGTTTCACAATCGGTAGAAGGTTTAGAGCGTTACCCAATTAATGTGCGCTATCCAAGAGACATTCGTGACTCGATTGATAAACTGCGCAACCTGCCGGTAGTCACCCCTTCCGGCTCGCGTATTGCATTGGGCGAAGTGGCGAGCATAAAAGTGGAAGATGGCCCGGCGGTTATCAAGAGTGAAAATGCACGACCCAATGGCTGGACGTTTGTCGATATCGAAGGGCGCGATTTAGGCTCGTATGTTGCAGAAGCACAACAGGTTGTTGCCGAGCAGGTAAAACTACCAGCAGGATATTCTATCTCATGGTCGGGCCAGTATGAATATATGGTGCGCGCAAAAGAGCGTTTGTCGGCGGTAGTGCCGGTAACGCTTGGTATCATCGTTCTGTTGTTGTATTTAAACTTTAGAAACTTTACCGAAGTGGCATTAATCATGGGCACGCTTCCCATGGCATTAATCGGCGGCTTCTGGTTGCTGTATTTATTAGATTACAATATGTCGGTTGCGGTGGGTGTTGGCTTTATTGCATTAGCCGGGGTGTCGGTGGAAATCGGCGTGATTATGCTGGTGTATTTAAATCAGGCATTGCAGGGGCATATTGACAAAGCCAAGGAAGAAAAACGCAGTGTCACCGTCGAAGAATTACGCATCGCGGTTGAAGAAGGTGCGCTACTGCGCGTGCGCCCCATTATGATGACCGTGGCAACTATAATTGCCGGTTTATTGCCTATAATGTTAGGCAGTGGCACCGGCTCTGAAGTGATGCGACGCATTGCGGCACCAATGGTGGGCGGCATGGTAAGTGCTACAATACTAACGTTAGTAGTATTGCCATCGGTGTTCTTCTTAATGAAGCAGAAGTCAGTACTGAATCAAAAACAATAATAAACAATCAAGCACAGGTGAATGATTATTCACCTGTGCTATTTTTTAAAAAGGTGAAATATGTCAGAACAATATTACTTTAAAGTCAACGGAATGAAGTGTGGCGGTTGTGTAGAAAATGTTGAAAAGGCGATAAAAAAATTACCCGGCATTGAAGCTGTAGAAGTTGATTTAGATACGGCGATGGCGGTAGTGAAAGGTGCAGCGAGTGCTGAGTCGGTTGGTGCGGCAATAGATGCGGCGGGGTTTAATGCGATTTTAATTCCAGAATAAAGGCACGGTAAAAAATAATAGCAAAGTTCACGGGACACGAGTGAGTTACGTTATGAAATTAATGATAGTTGTTCGCCGTGTTTAAACACACGGCTTAAGTGTAATGACACTACGGCATTATATTTTATTCAATTGAGCAACCAGATTGCCACTAGTGCGGCGCAGTCGCTGACTTAGCATTCGGGTAATAATCCACAATAATCGAAACGCAATATCCGGATTTTCTTTTTGCAGGGAAAGTAATTTTTGTTTAGATAGAAATAACATTTCTACTTCACTGGACGCAACGGCCTGAGCCGATCGTGCTTCACCGTCAATTAATGACATTTCGCCAAAACTTTGCGAAGGAAAAATAGAGGCAATGACATTAATTTTAGAGCCGGACTCTTTTTTGATAATATCAATAGTACCTTTTATTACCAATGCCATTGTGTTGTCTTTCGATCCTTCATCAAAAATAACCGTGCCTTTTGTGGCGGTATAAAATTCCATGTGGCGACTAATTGTACAAATTTCATCCCATGAAAAATCAATGGCCCATTTGGTCAGCTCCAGGCTGTTAGCGAGATCGTCTTCTGAGCAGTGTAATCTTTTTAGCGACACGTTTGATACCCCATGCAATAAATATAAATCTACGATTTAAATCAGGCTTTTAAGTTATAGAGTGTAGCCTGAAATATATTATTTATAATTGAGCTATTTCTCTATTATGCAAAATAAGGTAATTGAGTGGATTATGCATGAAGCTTCTGCGAAGGCAGGGATACCTGCGTCTGAAGAAAATCACATTAAAAGAATTATAGTGAAAACATAATAAGTGTCGTATATTAAGCCGTTATAAAAATTGATAAAAAATCCCATGAAAAAAAACATGAAAAAATCATCAATCATTGTTAAAGGCGCACGCCAAAATAATTTAAAAAATCTAGATATAGCGTTGCCAACCAATGAATTGATCGTGGTAACGGGCGTCAGTGGCTCGGGCAAGTCAACGTTGGCGTTTGATACTATTTATGCAGAGGGCCAACGCCGTTACGTTGAAACTTTCTCGGCGTATGCCAGGCAGTTTCTTGATCGCATGGACAAGCCCGCGGTAGACAGTATTCAGGGAATTCCGCCGGCGATTGCTATTGACCAAACCAGTCAGGTGCGCACCTCGCGCTCCACCGTTGGCACCATGACAGAACTAAACGATTATATAAAATTAGCGTTTGCACGGCTGGCAAAATTATATTGCACCGGTTGTGGTCGTGAAGTGGTGTGTGATTCGGCACAAAGTATTGTTGAATCTATTTATAAAAACATAAAAACGTCGCAACGAGTGATGTTGTGTTTGCCGATTAAAATCCCACATAATTTCACTGAAGATGAAATAGTTGGCCTACTTAACCAGCAAGGCTATACACGCATTCATTCTCGAAATAAAAATCAAATAGAGGTGATTCAAGATCGGCTGGTTTTAAATGCTGAAAATAAAGATCGATTGAGCGATGCTATTGAGTCGTCATTAAAGCATGCGAACGGACATGTGCAAATATATCGTTTAGATGAAAATAAAAATGCGGCAGAAAGTTTTCGATATTCAACTCAGCACCATTGTGCGCATTGTGATATTGAATTCACCAGGTCCAGCGCAAGTTTGTTTTCATTCAACTCTCCTATCGGGGCATGTGAAAGTTGCAGGGGTTTTGGGCGCATCATTGGCGTTGATTATGGATTAGTTATTCCGGATGAAACTAAATCATTAAAAGACGGCGCAATAAAACCCATTCAAACGCCCAGTTATGTCGAGGTGCAGCACGAGTTAATTGCGTTTGCTAAAAAAGCTAAAGTTCCTATTGATAAACCCTGGAATAAACTCAGTAAAAAACAGCAGCGCTGGGTTATTGAAGGCGAGGGTGATTGGGATGAAGGTGTATGGTTCGGGGTTCAGCGATTTTTTAACTGGTTGGAAAGTAAATCTTATAAAATGCATATTCGCGTATTGCTGTCAAAATATCGATCATATACGTTGTGTGATGCCTGCAATGGTAGCAGATTAAAAAATCAGGCTTTGTGGTGGAGGCTTGGGAGTTTGGCGTTGTCTAATAAAGTGATTGATATTCATCAGCGCTATATTCCCGGCGGTTTAAGCATGCCGTTAAAATCCATAGAAAAACTTCCCGGTTTAACTGTGCATGACGTATTGCACTTACCCTTAGACAAATGCAGTGATTTCTTTCAGGCAATAAAATTACCAGAATCATTTGATGAGGCAGGTCAGTTATTATTAACTGAAATTCGCTCACGATTAAATTATTTATTAGAAGTCGGTTTGGGGTATTTAAGTTTAGATCGTCAGTCTCGCACCTTAAGTGGCGGTGAAGTACAAAGAATTAATTTAACTACGGCACTCGGGACATCATTGGTTAATACTCTGTTTGTGCTGGATGAACCCAGTATTGGTTTGCATCCCCGGGATATTAGTCGATTAGTGAAAGTGTTACATCGACTTAGAGATGCGGGTAATTCGCTGTTAGTCGTCGAACACGATCCACAGTTAATACTTGCTGCCGATCGTGTACTGGATATTGGGCCTGGCCCCGGAAAGCTGGGGGGAGAGATTTGCTTTTATGGTACGGCTAAGCAATTGCTTAGAGATAAAAAATCATTAACGGCAAAGTATTTAACGGGTAAGAAAACCGTAGGCTATTCCGCGCAGGATAATGAGGTTGAAGCCACTAATCATAAAAGTATCAAAATTATTGCAGCCAGTGAGCATAATTTAAAAAGTATTGATATCAGTATTCCATTGCAGAAACTGGTGTGCATTACAGGTGTGAGTGGATCTGGAAAGTCGACCTTAATGCGCGATGTGCTTTATGCAGGATTATGCAAGTTAAAAGCTAAATCTGTTGAAACACCCGGTGCCTGTAAAAAAATAACCGGGCACGAATATATAGAAGATGTCGTGCTGGTTGATCAAAGCCCCATTGGAAAAACCACCCGCTCAATTCCCGCAACTTATGTCGGCGCATTTGATGCGATAAGAAAATTATTTGTCGCACTACCCTTATCAAAGGAACGTAACTATACCCCGGGTACCTTTAGTTTTAACTCGGGTAATGGTCGTTGCCCGACCTGTTCTGGTAATGGCTTTGAAATGGTTGAAATGCAATTTTTAAGTGATGTATATTTGCGCTGTCCAGATTGTGATGGTAAACGTTATCGCGATGAAATATTGCAGGTGAAATTATTCGCGGATGAAAATATACCCGAGGCTGAAAATAAACCTCGGGCTAAATCTATTTCTGATGTTTTAGAAATGACAGTTGCGGAAGCTCTGAGTTTTTTCAAAAATGAAGATGAAGTGGCGCGCACCTTAAAACCGTTAGTTGATGTAGGTTTGCATTATTTGCAACTTGGTCAGGCAGTGCCGACTTTAAGTGGTGGTGAATCACAGCGTCTTAAGCTGGCAGGGCATTTAGCAAAGCAGCTAATATCAGAACGTAAAAAAATAACAAAAAATAAAGCGGCTAAAAACGTCAAGTCGCAAGATAAAAAAGGTACGCTGTTTTTATTTGATGAGCCAACAACAGGTTTGCATTTTGATGACATTGCAACATTAATGCGAGCCTTTCAACAGCTTACGAATGCGGGTCATTCATTATTAGTGATTGAACATAATTTAGATGTGATTCGAAATGCTGACTGGTTAATTGAAATTGGCCCTGAAGGAGGTAATGCCGGTGGTGAGTTAATCGGCGAAGGTGCGCCGAAAATGCTGCTAGCAAATAAAAAATCGCATACGGCGAAAGCATTGCTGGATTATCAAAAAACTTTTCTATCTGACAAGCAAAGTGCTGATAACTTATTAAAGCAGCTAGCCGTTAAAAAACCTCAGTCACATAAAAATCAGAAAATTGAAATACACAATGCCCGCGAGCATAATTTAAAAAATATTAATTTATCAATTCCTCTGAATCAGTTTACGGTTATTTCAGGGGTGAGCGGCAGCGGAAAAAGTACAGTTGCTTTTGATATCGTGTTTGGTGAAGGCCAGCGCCGCTATCTTGAGTCACTCAATGCATATGCGCGCCAGTTTGTGCAACCTGCGAGTCGCCCGGATGTTGATGCAATTCATGGGATTCCACCGGCGGTTGCAATTGAGCAACGCACCAGTCGAGGCGGTCGAAAAAGTACGGTTGCCACACTGACAGAAATTTATCATTTTATGCGATTACTTTATGTAAAGCTCGCAACCCAATATTGCCCGGAATGTGATGTGGCAATTCAGCCCCAGTCATTTGAATCTATTTTAGCGATGATTCAAAAAAGCTATGCAAATACACAAGTGACGTTATTGGCCCCATTAGTCGTTGCGCGCAAGGGTATTTATAATGAGTTGGCCGCCTGGGCGGCTAAAAAAGCATATCAAAAACTGCGTGTTGATGGTGAATATATTGCAACTGATGCGTGGCCAAAGTTAGCGCGTTATAAAGAGCATGATATTGAATTGCCGGTTGGTAGCTTAAAAATTGCTGCGAACAATGAACAGGCATTAAAAACTTTATTACAGCAGACTTTAGATATGGGGAATGGATTGGTTATTGTCGAACCGCAAAAAAATAAATCCATCAAAAATAAAGCCGGCAAAGATAAAGCCGGCAAAGATAAAGGCGAAGCACTTTATTCAACCGAGCGGGCCTGCCCTTCCTGTGGAAAAGGGTTTGATGAATTAGATCCAAGATTGTTTTCATATAATTCAAAACATGGCTGGTGTCATGCATGTTATGGCACGGGTGAAATAATAAAAGATTTCACTGAAGAGCAAAGCGGTGAAGAAGCTGCGTGGTTAAAAGAGGCTGACGAAAGTAGCGGCTCGGTTAGCTGCCCAAAATGTGACGGGCAACGGTTAAATAAAGCCGCTCTGGCGGTGCGTTTTCGTGATCGGTCTATTGCGCAACTTGCGGCATTGTCGGTTGATGATGCGCATAAATGGTTTAGTCAATTGAAATTAAAATCACATGAGCAGCCAATCGCTAAAGATTTTTTAATTGAAATGCAGGGGCGATTAAGTTTTTTGCAGCGGGTGGGTTTAAATTATCTGTCCCTTGACCGTTCTGCGCCTACGCTTAGTGGTGGAGAAGCACAACGTATTCGGCTGGCATCTCAGTTGGGTTCTAACTTGCAAGGTGTGTGTTACATATTAGACGAGCCAACAATCGGTTTGCATACGCGGGACAATCACCAGTTAATAAAAACCCTGCGACAAATTCAGCTGCAGGGTAATACGGTGTTAGTGGTAGAGCACGATGAAGATACTATTCGTGAGGCCGATTATTTAATAGATATGGGCCCGGGTGCAGGAGTTGAGGGAGGTGAAGTGGTAGCTGCTGGAAAACTTGCGCAGATCATTAAAAATAAAAAATCGTTAACGGGGCAGTTTATCGCTAAACCTTTGCGTCACCCAATGCCGGAATTACGTGATGTAGAAATGCGTAAGCAGTGGCCTGGAGAAGTGTTGAATATTTTATCAGCTAAGAAAAACAATTTACCGAATATTAATGTCAGTATCCCGCTGCATAAACTGGTTGCTGTTTCGGGTGTGAGCGGTAGTGGTAAAAGTACATTGATACGCAGTGTGTTGCATAAAAATTTAAAAATCCAGTTAAATAATCAGCGATCAAAATCCGGCCGGGCAAAGAAAATATATTGGCAGGGCTGTGAATCTATTGAGGGATGGAAAACAATACAGCGGATTTTAGAAGTCGATCAAACCCCGATAGGCAAAACGCCTCGCTCGTGTCCTGCAACTTATATTGGCATATGGGATACGATTAGAAAATTATTTGCGGATACAGTGGATGCCCGTATAAAAGGTTTCAAGCCCGGGCGTTTTTCATTTAATGCGGGTGACGGTCGATGTGATGCCTGTGGTGGGCATGGCATGCGTAAGGTCGAAATGAATTTTCTCCCCGATGTGAGAGTTGAGTGCGAAGTGTGCCATGGCATGCGCTTTAATGATGAAACCTTAACTGTGAAGTTTAAGGATAAAAATATCGGTGAAGTTTTAGCCATGAACGTAAAAACCGCCACTGAATATTTTTCAGTTATACCATCAGTGCATCACGCATTGCAATTGCTGCAGGATGTTGGTTTGGGGTACTTAACGCTAGGTCAACAAAGCCCGACACTTAGCGGTGGTGAAGCGCAGCGCATTAAGCTGGTTGCAGAGCTGGCTAAAGCCAGTACTAAAATCAGCCATAAAACACGCCAGCATTGCCTGTATGTTTTAGATGAGCCAACCGTTGGTTTGCACATGGCAGATGTTGAAAAATTATTGCGGGTGCTGCACAGGTTAGTCGATGCAGGAAATTCAGTCATTGTGATTGAACATAACCTGGATGTCATTGCCGAAGCTGACTGGGTAATTGATATGGGACCGGAGGGAGGCAATGCGGGGGGTAAAGTTGTGGCGCAGGGCAAGCCACAAACCATCTGTAAACGTAAGCGTTCGCATACTGGAAAATATCTGAGTGAACTTATTTAACCGGTGCTTAATTGTTTTTTCTTCGTCAGAGTAAAAGTGAGTAAATTATTACTGATGAATTCTATCGTGCAAAGGTCTCTATAAATATAATCTGAAATTGTATAATACTAAATTCGTCACTCAAGTTTATAATAAGCCTGTTTTTTAATTTAAGGAATTATTTAAAATGTCACAGCAAACCCTTCGACTCTCTATTTCAGGAATGTCCTGTGCAGGCTGTGTGGCCGGCGTCGAAAATGCGTTAAATAGTGTGCACGGTGTTCAAAGTGCTGCGGTTAATTTTGCCGAGCATACCGCGAGTGTTAGTGGCAAGGTTAGTGCAGATGATCTGGTGAAAGCTGTAAAGGATGCCGGATATGATGCGGCGGAACTCAGCGCCGCTGATGCAGATCAAATCGAAGAAAAAGAAGAACAGGATTTACTTTATTATCAACAGTCATTAAAAAAATCTTTAGTTGCGGGTTTAGTTGGATTTCCATTGTTTATTGCCGCGCTATCTGGTTATTTGCCGCCCGTAGTATCTTTTAACGATAAAGTATTCTGGTTGATAACGGGCTTGATAACGCTGGCAGTGATGCTGTATAGCGGCAGGCATTTTTATGTGGGTGCATGGAAAGCTTTTAAAATTCATAACGCTAATATGGATACGCTGATTGCATTGGGCACGGGTACTGCGTGGCTGTTTTCGATGTTTGTGCTGGCGTTTACCCACTGGCTGCCGGAAACTGCACAGCATGTTTATTTTGAAGCGACCGCCATTATTATTTCACTCATTAATTTAGGCTCGGCTTTAGAAAGCAAAGCGCGGGGCAAAACATCCGAGGCGATTAAGCGTTTAATTGGCCTGCAGGCTAAAACTGCACGGGTGGTGCGCGAGGGTCAAGAGCTGGATATTCCCATTGAAGACGTGGGGCTGGGTGAAACTTTGCGTGTGCGTCCGGGGGAAAAAATTCCAGTCGATGGAAAAATAATTGAAGGTTCATCGTCGATAGATGAATCAATGCTAACCGGTGAGCCCATGCCGGTGAGTAAAGCTACGGGTGATGAAGTAGCTTGTGGCACCATTAATAAAAGCGGTGCGTTTTTATTTGTATCTACCCGCATTGGTAAAGATACTGCACTGGCGCGAATCATAGATATGGTGCGCAAAGCGCAGGCAAGTAAACCTGCTATTGGCAAGCTGGTGGATAAAGTTGCCGCGATATTTGTGCCTGTGGTTTTAATTTTTTCTGTGATTACATTTTTAATCTGGTTTAACCTTGGCCCCGATCCGAGCTATACCTATGCCATAGTTGCCATGATGACGGTATTAATTATTGCCTGCCCCTGTGCTCTGGGTTTAGCCACGCCTATTTCTATTATGGTGGGCGTGGGCAAAGCGGCGGAGTCGGGAATCTTAATTCGCAATGGTGATGCGCTTCAGCAGGCGGGAAAATTAAATGTGGTGGTGCTGGATAAAACCGGCACGGTAACCCAGGGTAAACCGGCGGTGACGGATATTAAATCCCTGTCACATACATCCGATGATGAGTGCTTAATGTTGGCCGCCAGTTTAGAAAAAATGTCTGAGCATCCATTGGCGGAAGCGGTGGTGAATGCTGCGCAAGCGCGTAATTTATCATTCGGTGAAGTTGAAAACTTTCAGGCTATTGCGGGGCAGGGAGTCAGTGCAAAAGTTAATGAAAAAGAAATTTTATTGGGTAATGAAAAGCTCATGCAACAACAGAATATTAATGTGGATGCATTACAGGCTGAAATAAAACTGCGTTCGGCGCAGGCTAAAACCCCGGTTTATTTTGTTATTGATGGTAAAGCGGCGGCGGTGATTACGATTGCCGATCCGATTAAAGACGATTCCAAAGACGCCATTGCCCAAATGCATCAGCAAGGCTTAAAAGTTGTTTTGTTAACCGGTGATAATCAGCTCACTGCACAGGCCGTTGCAGAATCGGTTGGCATCGATGACGTGATTGCCGATGTTATGCCCGATGAAAAAGCCGCCAAAGTAAAACAGTTACAACAGCAGGGCGCTATTGTCGGAATGGTTGGCGACGGCATTAATGATGCGCCTGCATTGGCGGGCGCAGATGTGGGCTTTGCCATTGGTACCGGTACGGATGTGGCAATTGAAAGTGCAGATATCACATTAATGCGCGGATCGTTACATGGGGTTGTCGATGCGATAATTATTTCCCGCGCGACGGTGAAAAATATTAAGCAGAATTTATTCGGTGCGTTTATTTATAACACGACAGGTATTCCTGTAGCAGCGGGTGTGTTGTATCCGTTCATGGGGTTGTTATTAAATCCGATGATTGCGGGAGCTGCAATGGCGATGTCTTCGGTAACGGTGGTAACCAATGCTAATCGCTTGCGTTATATTAAAACCAGTAAACGAGGAGAAAACTCATGATGATATTGGTTAATTTATTAGGTCTTGGGTTGATACTTTTGATTGTCTGGTGGTTCTGGTTTTCGGGAGGGAAGTCGGGTTAGTGGTGTAAGGGCGACCCCGGGAATTGAAGCCCTCCCCCCAGCCCTCTCCCAAAGGGAGAGGGAGGAATAGGTTATTTTGAAGTGAAGAGAGAACGTCGTGATCCCCTCTCCCTTTGGGAGAGGCTTAAGGTGAGGGATACACCGATTTATTTATTTAATAAGTTAACAGAACACAAGTGATTAAATATAAAAAAAGGCACTCCCAGGGAGTGCCTTTTTTGCATCAGCAAGTAATCAAAAACTTAAAAAGTTTTTTTCATATACTCCAGAACATTTTTCAAATCGCCTGGCGTTAATGCGCTATTCCCACCTTTGGCTGGCATCGCCATAGGTGACCCCGGGCTTTGCATACCGTTGGTTAAACTTTTCAATAAGGCGTCATCCGATTTGCTCAAACGCCCGCCTTTGTCGGTGAAGTTCGGTGCGCCGGGCACCGTGCCTTTACCATTGGCACCGTGACAGGCAATGCAGGTTGATGTGTAAACATCTTCACCGGATAAGCCGGAATCTGCAGTGCTGGCTGCGGATGCGCCTGGCCGGACAAAATTACTGGTGGCACTGTTTGAAGCCTGTAAAAAGCTCAGTATGTCACGGGTATCCTGCCCGGTTAAACCGGCGCGTAAACGCATGTGAAACATCGTTGTAATCCACTGGTCATCCCGTAGATCTTTGACGTCGCGTAAGTTATGACAGCGGTTGCAGTTATCAGCCCAGGCTTTTGCGCCATTGGTAGCATTGCCTTTGGGTGGCCAGCTATTTTCATCTGCCATTACAGCTGCACTGATTAACAGTAAGCCAGTGCTCGCCATTAAGGCAATCATATTTTTCGTTAGCTTTTTCATGTATATGTCTCCTTAGAAGCCGTAGGCCATTTGAACTAGAATTCTGTCGTTTGCGTCGTTGGCATTATTATCATTACTTTCGTAAGCCAGTTTCCCGATGACACTGCTGGTAAAGATATAATTAACACCTGCGCTAACCCGGTCCTGAGTATCCTCCGGAGTGTTATTAGAGCTGGTGCGCGCCACAGCTTCCCATTTTGTTGCGGGAAAGCGGTATGCAACCTGTACATAGTAGGCATCAAACTCGGCTTCCTCACTTGCACTGAGTGCACCGTAGGTTTGTTTGACATATTCACCCCGGACATCTAGTCCACCCAGGTGCCAGGTAAAATCTGCGCCAATAAAATCCCAGTCGCGCTTGGTACCATTTTGGCCCGGGCCATTATCACCTCCAATTTCACCGGCTTTACCGGTCGCCCATGAAAGCCCTAAATCAAGCTTGCTATCGATTAAATACATACCGAAGCGCCCCCCCACATTTTTTCCGCCATCAACATCTTCATTGAAACCGGGCGAATGGGCTTCTTCAACTTCATCTCCATTCATTTCTGCGCCTACACCATTACCGACATAGGCAGCATAGTTGCCATTGATAGACGAACCCATTTTAAAACCACCGCGTACCTGCATGCCCACATCAGCAATAGGTGCTGAGCCGCCGTGCCCGAAACCCTGTGGTGCCGAGGGTAACTTGTTAATCCACGAAGGGTGCAGGTTTTGACGGAACTGGCCCAGAGGGCTTAAAAAACGACCCATAACTAAGGCAGCATAATCGTTTAAAAAATAATCGATGGTGAAGTATTCCATTTCAACTTCAGTTTCACCGTCAGCATCAACGCTGAAGGCTAGTTCAGCTTCCAGCATAACTTTGTCCATTACCTGATAGTGAAAAATAGGTGCGAATGTTCCCGATGAAAAACTGCTTTCGGTGCCATTGTCGGTATCGACGCTCACGTAATTCACATCCGCGTAACCTGCCAGGTGAACTAATGTATTGGGCGATTTCCACTCATTCGATTCTGCGACTTTCTGTTCAAGTTTTTCAATGGTTTGCCAAAGTGCATCTATCTCCTGGTTGGTGTCAGCCGCTAATAACATAGAGGGGTAGGTGCTGGCAATTGCGAGAGACAGAAATGTCTTTGGCAGTAAGTGCCGTGAATAGCTCATGTGTATTCTCCATAAGTTAAGAATTAAATTTCTTGTTCTAAATCAGGTTTAATCTGCTGGGTATCTTATTAGTACAGATGCCGTCACAGTTCTATTTAAAAATGTAAATAAATATTGAGGCCAGATTCAGGCTAAGCGGTTGGAGGTCTTAATAGAGGGTTGAAAATGTCTTTGGAATATTGATGGGAAATTAAAGAGGTATTTTCTAAGCGTATTTTTCTGAATAAAAATAATTCTGCTTCAGGTAAAAAAGTTGCCTGAGAAATAATGTGTATACCACAGCCGCAATTATTGTCGCATGAGCAATTTTTTGTGGATTGTTTATGCTGGCAGTGATCAGGTGTTTGATGGTGAGTTTGTTGCAATGATTGCTGGTCGTTTTTTTCAGAGTCACAATGATGTATTGAACCGGCATAAACGGCCAGAACTGACATATTAGTTAATGCCAGTGTGAGTAATAAATAAGCTAATCGTTTGAGCAAAATCCGCATAACAGTCATTAAGTGGTAGTGCGTTTTATTAAACTTAGGCTGATTTTATTCCTAAAGGAATATGGGTTATTGATATAAATCAATAATCGCATCTTGCCATTAAACAGGGGTGTTTGAAAGTGTTTTTTTAAGGCGTGAGGTTTTTGTGTTTCGTCATTTATAAATTTAAGTGCCACGCAGAGTAAGAGTCTGCGTGGCCGGAGTGTGATGGTGAAATAAAATTAAAATGTTTTTCTTAAATACTCTAAAACATTTTTCAAATCACCAGTTGCCAGCTCACTATTACCACCCTTAGCCGGCATAGCCATGGGTGACCCCGGGCTTTGTATGCCATTAATCAGGCTGTTCATGAGCTCATCATCGGTTTTACTTAAGCGGCCATGCTTGTCGGTAAAGTTAGGTGTGCCGGGTAGTGCACCTTTGCCGTCACCACCGTGGCAGGCAATACAGGTTTGGGTGTAAATATCTTTACCCGTTAAACCTGCGGTTGCCTCTGTACTCACTTTAGATGTGTTGCGTACAATTTTTTTCACCGGAACATTATTGGATGCCTGTAAAAAACTTAAAATGTCACGGGTATCCTGACCGGTTAAACCTGCACGCATGCGCATATGAAACATGGTGCTAATCCATTGGTCATCACGCAACTCTTTGCCGTCGCGGATATTATGACAGCGGCCACAGTTATCGGCCCAGGCTTTTGCGCCTTTGCTGGCATTGCCGGTGGGTGGCCACTCGCCAGCGGTCAGTGAGCTGCTTAAAGTGAGTAAGCCAGCAGCAGCGATGAGTGCGTATGTTTTCAGATTAAAAATTTTCATAATAGGGTCTCCTTAGAATCCGTAAGCCATTTGCAGCAAGATTCTGTCTTGTGCATCACCGGCATCGTTGTCATTACTTTCATAAGCCAGTTTGGTGAGTACGCTGCTGGTAAAGATGTAATTTACGCCTGCGCTGCTACGCTTTAATGTGTCTTCGGGCTTGTTGTATGTGCTGGTTCGCGCTACAACTTCCCATTTGGTGGCGGGGAATCGATAAGCTACCTGCACATAGGTTGCATCAAAATCGACACCTTCGCTCGTACCATCGGATCGTTCACCGTAACTCTGCTTAACGTATTCGCCGCGTACATCCAGCCCTCCCAGGTGCCAGGTGAAGTCTGCGCCGATGAAGTCCCAGTCGCGTTTGACCCCGGTTTGTACTTCATCTGTAATTTCACCGGCTTTACCGGTAGCCCACGAGAAGCCTACATCGAGTTTGCTAGTGGGCATATACATACCAAATCGTCCACCGTAATTTTTGGCGCCATCTACATCCGCATTAAAGCCGGGTGAATGCGCTTCTTCTAACTCATCATCCGCCATTTCTGCACCAACTCCATTACCGGTATAAACCGCATAGTTGGCATTGATGGATGAGCCCATTTTAAAACCACCGCGCACCTGTACGCCCACATCGGCGATAGGGGCGGCGCCACCGTGACCAAAGCCCTGGGGAGCGGAAGGAAGCTTGTTAATCCATGATGGATGATAATTCTGTCGGAACTGACCAAGGGGGCTTAAAAAACGGCCCATAACTAATGCGGCATTATCGTTTAGAAAATAATCGATGGTGAAGTATTCCATTTCAACTTCGGTTTCACCCATTTCATCAACCGAGAAAGCCAGCTCGGTTTCTAACATGACCTTGTCCTGGTATTGATAGTGAAAGATAGGCGCGAAAGCACCAGTGGCAAAATTACTGCCGTCATCTGTGCTGATATAATTTACATCTGCATAACCTGCCATGTGAATTAAGGTATTGGGTGACTTCCATTCTTCAGCCTGTGCAATCTGTTGATTTAGTTTTTCTACTGTTTGCCAGAGGGTTTCAATTTCCTGGCTGGCTGAATTGTTGGTTGAATCTGCGGCCAGTAAAGCTGCAGAATATGTGCTGGCGATTGCACCGCTAATAGCAAGTGTCAATAACGATCTGCGCAGCGCATGTTTGGAAATACGCATAGGTATTCTCCTTTAGTTTTGATTGTGATGAATGTAAATTTAATTTTGGGTAAAGCGGGTGAGGCGCACTGAGTTGACCAGTCTGATCAGCTTACAAAGCGACTAAAAAGTCAGCCATGCAGGAGTCGTTACGTTGAACAGTTTAAAAAAGCTCAGCGCACCTGATTAATCAGGCGATAGGGGGGCGTAACAAAGGGTTGTGGTAGTGTTGTGTATACTGGTGAGAGATAGTGGTTGAAGTGATATCAGTGATAACGAGATATGAAAAAGTCTGTAATGCGGTTTGAATATTGGCCTGTAAAGTAATGCACATATCACAGCTACAATTATCACATTCACATACATCTTTGGTTTTTTGAGACATGCAGTGGTTATCGTCAGCGTGTTCAGCCATTTCAGCTTCATCGCAATTAATTGATGTAGCATAAACCGCCTGTAATGAGGCATTGGTGATAGCCAGTGTGAGAACAATGTAAGCTAATTTTTTGAACAGGTTACGCATAAAGCTAATGTAAAAAATAAGTACCGCTAAAAATGATGGAGTTCATTCTAATATTAGAAAATATTTATTCATTGATGTGCGTCAAGTTAGTTTGTGTGTTATTTAAAAAATATTAAGTGCTGTATATAAACAGAGTGCTGTTATTGATTTTGATCAATTAATAACTTTGTATAACGCACTTTGTAATAATAATTATGTCTTAAGTTTTAAGGCGCATAATAATTTTATAAAGCTCAAAATGAGGATATAAAGATGGCAACGGATCCAGTTTGTGGAATGCAGGTTGACGATGATTCTGAATTTAATTTTCAGTATCAACAACAAACATTTTTATTTTGCAGTGACCACTGCTTACATAAATTTAGCGCGCAGCCAGCACAATATGCTGCAGATGAAAAAAGCCAGCTGAAAGATCCAGTGTGCGGAATGGATGTAGACACAAGCAGCGAACACCACATTAATATAGAACAACACGATTATTATTTTTGCAGCGATAACTGCCTGCAGAAATTCGAAAAAGATCCCGAGCCATATATTCACCCCGAAAAGCATTCTGCTGAATGCGCCGACGGAAGCTGCGATTTAGATATTGGTTTAATTCAATACACCTGCCCGATGCACCCCGAAATTGTCGAAGACCATGCGGGCAGTTGTCCGAAATGCGGCATGGCATTAGAAGCCATGGGTGCGCCTCCAACTAAAACCCAGTATACCTGCCCGATGCACCCGGAAATTATTCAGGATGAACCGGGCAGTTGCCCGAAGTGCGGTATGGCGCTGGAGGCGATGACGGTGACCGCGGAAGAAGATACGACTGAGCTTGATGATATGAGTCGGCGTTTCTGGTTTAGCACCGTGTTTTCTATTCCGGTATTTTTACTCGCGATGGTGGCCGATTTAGTGCCGCAATGGTTGCCCTCGGGTTTATCGATGCAATACGTGCAGTGGACTGAATTTGTATTGGCAACACCCGTAGTGTTATGGGGCGGCTGGCCATTTTATGTGCGTGCGGTGCAGTCGGTGCAAACCTGGAATTTAAATATGTTTACACTCATTGGCCTGGGTGTTTCGGTGGCCTGGGTGTTTAGTGTGGTGGCCTTAATATTTCCAGGCATTTTTCCCGCATCGATGCAGCACGAAGGCGGAACAGTCGCGGTATATTTTGAAGCGGCGGCGGTGATTACGGCGCTTGTTTTATTAGGCCAGGTGCTGGAGTTGCGTGCCCGTTCGCGCACCAATGCAGCGATACAAATGTTACTCGGCCTGGCACCGAATACCGCGCGCCTGGTAACAGCCGATGGTGAAGAAAAAGATATCCCAATGCAGCAGGTGCAGGTGGGTGATATTTTACGCGTTCGCCCGGGTGAAAAAATTCCGGTGGATGGTGTAGTGACGGATGGCGCGAGTAATGTTGATGAGTCGATGGTGACCGGTGAGCCATTAGCAATCGAAAAATCGGCGGGTGAGAAATTAATTGGTGCAACCTTAAATGGTACCGGCAGTTTATTAATGCGTGCTGAAAAAATTGGTGGCGATACCTTACTATCGCAAATAATAAATATGGTAGCCGAAGCACAACGATCACGTGCGCCGATTCAAAAAATGGCCGACAGTGTTGCCGGAATATTTGTGCCGATTGTTGTCGGCGTTGCAATTATTACCGCCATCATCTGGGGAGTGTGGGGGCCGGAGCCGAGATTAGCCTATGCGATTATTAATGCGGTGGCGGTGCTGATTATTGCCTGCCCCTGCGCATTAGGTCTGGCGACACCAATTTCAATTATGGTTGGCACCGGCAGAGGCGCAACTGAAGGTGTGTTAATTAAAAATGCGGAGGCATTAGAAACCCTGGAAAAAATTGATACATTAGTGGTTGATAAAACCGGCACCTTAACCGAAGGAAAACCGAAGCTGGTTTCGGTTATTTCAACTGGCGATTTTGACGAGCAAAAAATACTTGCACTGGTGGCCAGTTTAGAGCGAGCCTCGGAGCATCCACTAGCAGAAGCCATAGTCAAAGGTGCGCAGGAAAAAAATATAACATTTTTGCAGGTTGATAATTTTCAATCCATTACCGGTAAAGGGGTAACCGGCGAAATTGACGGGCATAAGGTCGCACTGGGTAATGCGGGTTTATTGCAAAGCCAGAATATCGCAGCGGATGATTTATCTTTGCAGGCGGATAAATATCGGGCGGATGGCCAAACCGTAATGTTAATTGCTGTTGATGGAAAACCTGCAGGCTTAGTGGGTGTGGCAGATCCAATAAAAGAAACCACCGCACAGGCGATTGCTGATTTACACGGCGAAGGTATTAACGTGGTGATGTTAACCGGCGACAGTAAAATTACCGCACAGGCGGTGGCGAAAAAATTAAATATCGATCAGTTACAGGCAGAAGTATTGCCCGAACAGAAAGCCGATGTGGTGAAAAAATTACAGGCCGAAGGTCACACTGTAGCCATGGCGGGTGATGGTATCAATGATGCGCCGGCACTCGCGCAGGCGCAGGTGGGTATTGCCATGGGCACCGGCACGGATGTGGCGATGGAAAGTGCCGGGGTAACGCTGGTTAAAGGTGATTTGACCGGCATTGTACGCGCACGGCGATTAAGTCATGCAACCATGAAAAACATTCGCCAGAATTTATTTTTTGCCTTTGTTTATAATTCCGCGGGTGTGCCGGTGGCGGCGGGGATTTTATATCCGTTCTTTGGTATTTTGTTATCCCCCATGATTGCGGCGGCGGCAATGAGTTTTAGTTCGGTGTCGGTAATTACCAATGCATTGCGTTTGCGCAATGCGAAACTTTAGCGATAATTGCAGGAGATAGATTATGGGTGATCATGGTGAAGGTATGTTTTTTGGAGGCGGTTTTATGTGGCTTATCTGGATTGGATTGATAGTTGTTATTGCTTTAATTGTTAAGGCTATTGTTTATTCAGACGCAGATAACACTAAGCTTGGAGTTATTAGTAAAGATAAAACAGCGATTGAAATATTAAAAGAACGTTATGCACGGGGTGAAATTGATGATACAGAATTTCACAGAAGAAAAGAAGAGTTAGAAAAATAAAGCAGGGTTTAGTGTATTTAATTATCACCTGAAATAAGTGAAGGGGGTATTATGAATTACAGAAAAATTACCGCTATTATCAATCCGGCCAGACTGGATGCAGGTGAAGAAAAATTAAAAAAGTTCTGTGTACCCGGCATCAGTGCCAGCAAAGTTAAAGGTTATGGTGAAGCGCCTGATTTTTTCAAAGCGACTGGATTTCTGAGCAAATGCGAGTAGATGTATTTGTGAATTTCCCGATTCTGTATTTTTTATTCGACTGGAATCCAATCTATCCCGGTATTCTGGCCATGTTTATTGGTGCGGTAGCGAATATTTTATGTCGGCCGGACTTAAAGAAAAAAACCTGGAGGCGCTTAGTGGATATTAATTGCGTTTATGCCCATTGAAGAACTATTGTTTGCCAGTGCATTTGGTATGTACTGGGCGGGTGTGTATGAGTATTTTACATGGCGAAGTTAGCGCCGTGGTTTTTTAATATTTGCTGATTACAGATTGCTATAACGACTAAGATCATAAAGCCCGGAAGACAACGGACGTTGCCGTGCGTATTGTGCCTGAAACCAGTCGGCGGTTTCCCAGAACCGGGGGCTGGTTCTTCTAACGCCGAAGCGCTCAACAAAGCGATCAAAATCCTGCTGGCTTTTAATTGCCATACAATGTTCAACAAAATTTTCTATATCGCTAATGTGCACGTTAAAGAAAAAGTTGGGATAGCTACCCGCCAGCCAGTTAGTAACCGTAAGGCTGTCTTTCTCAATGTCCTGCAGGTTGTGTTTACGTTCATCCGAGAACAGGGATATAACATTTTTATAAGCCTTGTTACGAATGAGGGTGTAAGCAAATGATTGTTCAGGCGAGTCGGTTATGACACGCACCAGACTAATTTCGGGAAAGGTATGGAGCTGTTTACCGTGCAGCCCGGAAATTTTTTGCATGGCTTTATTCAGCCGCGCTTTTTGTCTGTTATCTTTCGGGCAGTGGGTATTGCCACATTGATTAATGTTATTTGCCCGTGGTAATACTTTACCCATGCGCTGTTTTAACTGAGCATACAGTTCGGACTGTACATCATTTGTCTGGTAACCGATGACCGCTTCAACTTTCAGCCAGTCCATCGGCGCTTTGAAAAAAATATCCAGTTCAGAGCGAGTGCTCTGGTACCATGAGTCGCGAATTTTTTTGCGTTGTTCAACCGGTAAAAAAGCCAGAAAATAATCTTCGCCTTCCATGCGCAGAAAATCCATGTAAATGCGGGTGCTTAACTGGTGCCCGAGATTGCCGTAAATATTGAAACCCGCAACCAGCAAATAATGGATGCGCTCAAACAGCGGGTAGTCGATTATCCAGGCGGTCTCCGGCTCATCGCCGACAAAACCGTATTCAACACTGCCGCTGTCAAAGTGTCGCAGAACCGTGAGTGCCGCATTCGGATTGCTGCCATTTCCGTCCCAGATATAATTCACCGCATGGCTGAGGTTGTGGGGTTTTATTCGGGAAAAATATTTTTGCTTCTGCGCCATGTACTGTTTCTGGCGTTGCCAGTAGTCTGACCAGATAGGCAGCAGGTTGAGATGGCTTTTGCGCTCAGATGGGATGCGCAGGTAGTCGGACATGCTGTTTAGAAATTCAGCCTGTTCGGTAAATATGGGCTGCTCCGGGTTGAAGAAAACAATCCAGAACTGATCTTCTATTACATTGAGTGCAACCTGTCCACGACAAACCGGACCCTTAACAAAACCTTCAATAAAAAATCGCGCATCGTCTAATAAAAACCGGTAGCGTGCATTGGGTGGTATCGCTGCAAAAACTTTAAATGGATTTGCTGTAATTTTGCCGGTATAAGATGGCAACTTGTTAACAGGGTAATCGGTGCTGAAAAAAAGTTGCTGATAGCGTTGCAGGCGTTGATCAGAAAATTCATAAAGAATATGATTTTTTGCCACAATGGTTGGCACATAATGTAGCAACCGATAATAAAATGTTTTTTGAGTGGCAGTGTTATTTTGTTCATTATAGGGAGCATCGTAGGGCCTGAGCGTGGCGATTTCATCAACCGCCTGACCCGGCGGTGTGCGTGAGCGAACCAGTCGGTAAAATTCATTTTGTGGTGCATTTTTAAAGTGAATATGCGCATGAAACAGGTGCTCAAAAATATACCGGCTAACCAGGCGATGTTTGTTTGATGGCTGATTTAAAAAGGCTTCCCATTTTTTTATCTGTGCCAATGATGATGCTGGCAATGGTACTGGTTTGGGAATTTGCGCACCATTATTTAACCAGGATTTTAAAAGCTGATATTCATTCGATGTTAAATTGGGCATTGCATAAGGCATGCCCCATAAGGGATGTTTGTTTGCATACTTATCAAATGACTCGTGGGTCGGGCACGTCTGTTCACGGTCAATGTCGAGGGTGAATGCGGCGGGCAGTTTGCCTGTGTCTGGCTGGGGCTGGTGCTGTTTTAATTCCAGCATCATCTGTATTAATGTTTTGTTAGCGGGTTTTGATTTTTTATTTTTTTCACTCATCACCGAATGAAAACCTTTGTCTCGCCATGCATTTGTGGTTTTCGCATCAATAAACAATCGTGTTGGTTCAATGGCTTTCAGTCTGCCGGGGTTATACACTTTTTCTTTATTGGCACCGCGAAAAATACCTTCGGCAGATGAGAGTTTGAGTTGGCAGGGCGCATCATAACAGCTGTGACAAACAACGCAGCGTTTGTCCAGCAAGGGTTTAACCTGTTCACTGTAGGAGGCTGAAGTTTCGGTAGAGGTATTACGGGTTTGATGGTCTGGTGTGGTATCTGCAGTATTGCTAAAAATGTGAAGGAGATAGAGCAGTGTCAGTGCCAGTAAAACAATCCCTGAATTAAAAAGTGTTTTGCGCAGGGAAATATGATTTGAATGGCGTAGTTCAGGCTTCATTATCCGAGTATAAAGTATGTGTCGTTTGCTGTCTTTTGAGTAGGTGTTTTAATCACAACAATATAGTTTTAGTTTTATGCACCATCTATTGAAAAATTTTCTGATTGTTTCGGCCAATATAAAGAGAAGAGTTATAAGTAAAAGTAATACTGTTTAATAATTTTTACTTATTAAGTAGGTTTGTCGTTGTAATTTCATACAATAAAATTTACCAGTGATCAGATATTAAGCAACTATTGCGTTATAGTGATGTCAATTAATGCAACACTCTGTAATAAATACAGATAGTGATTTAATGGGAGAGACCAATGTGTAGTTCACCAAAAGGCGGCAGCACAAAACCATTAACCAGTAGTCATGTAGATAGTTTAAGTGGTGATATGTCTTCGTCGGATTACAGTAATATGGTGCACCGAGCTAATGAAAGTTATGAGCGGCGTCAGGAAGAGTTAATTGAGTATCGAAAAACGCATAAAAGTAAACTTTCTGTAACACGTAAAAAATTGCCGGAAAAATCATTTTTGGAAAAATTAAAGTTATTTTTCGGTCAAATTCGAGAGTCAGAAGCTGTTGATAGCAAATAATGCCTGTTTTTTTAAAAACTGCCCCAAATAAGGCAATATTAATTGCCGAATTCGTTGACTAAGGGTTCAAGCGGTATATAATCCCTGATAGCTAGAAAGTGCCTTGAATACTTATGCACACCACATTTCGAAGTTCCAACTGTAGTACTCCGTCCTGTTCTCATATGTAAACACTTCCAGCACAACCTGTCTCTGCGCAATTTTTGTTATGAGACTTAATTACTTTTGAAAAAATAGGATAGAAAATATGTCTACTACTACTGGTACTGTTAAATGGTTCAACGAATCTAAAGGTTTTGGTTTTATCGAGCAGGAAAACGGCCCTGACGTTTTTGCTCATTTCAGCGCGATTCAAGGTTCAGGTTTCAAAACTTTAACCGAAGGTCAAAAAGTTGAGTTCACTGTAACTCAAGGCCAGAAAGGTCCTCAAGCTGAGAACATCGTAGCGGTTTAATTTTGATTTAATCAAAGTTTAAACGCTGCTCATATTTTTCGGAATATGAAGCTAAAAAGGCCAGCTCCTCGGAGCTGGCCTTTTTTATGGTGTCTATCTATTGTTTTTTGGTTAGTTTAAGTCGTGCTGTCATATCTGCGAAAGCTTACTACTCTCCGGAATAAATATACGCCACTCATCCTCCCCCTTAGTAAAAGGGGGATTGAGGGGGATTTAAAAGCATTCAGGGTTGAAACACTATAAATAAGGAGTGATAGCCTTTATTTATAGTGCCCTGGATATTTTAATAAAATTATCTCGGGCAGTAGTAGGTATGGACCTGAAATCTATGGTTATGCTTTGCCCGAGCTAGACAGCCTTTTTCAGTGCCACAGAATTATTCATGGTTTCGGTCATCACTTCAGTAAGAATGGCCCCGATCAATTCAATATCCTCTAATATGAAGCTGCTGGGCAGGCGTAAATCACAGGCTGATGAGATAATAGTGGCGGTTTTCTCGCATTTGGGTAATGCATCAAACGAATATTGCCAGTTTCTAAAATCCCGGGCATTGTTATTCTTACCAAATACCTGAAGCTGCACACCTCTATCCGCTGCGGTGCTGACAAAACGCTGTGCATCGTCTTCTGTTAAATTAATGAGATTAAATTGCAGGCTGTCACCGATATTCTGGGTGTTCTCAACAGGCTCAGGAATATGAATTTGCTCGATACCCGTGAGCAGGGCGATGATGCGTTGATACTTATCCTGATAAGCGGCAATGCGTTCATCGAGGAGCTCGATCTGCGGGCGTAATATCGCCGCGGTAAGATTATTCATGCGCAGGCTGAAGTTGGGCACATCAAACTTCATGGCTTCAAATAGCTCGTCATTCATTGGGCGAGCCAGGTGTTTTTTGTAAAGCCCTTCATAAGAGCCGGCGGCGAGAATGCAGTAAGTCGCTAGCTTTTCATCATTAGTAGCGATAAAGCCACCCTCACCAGAATTGAGTAATTTATGACTTTGGGTGCTATAACAGGCAATTTCGCAGTGATGCCCTACATATTGCTGCGCGTTAGCTGTACTGCTCCAGCGCTTGCCCAGCCCATGGGCGCAATCTTCAATCAGTCGAATATTGTGTTTGTCGCATAGCGCCTGAATTTTATCAAGCTCAGCAATATGCCCGCGCATATGAGATAAAATAAAGGTTTTGACCTCGGGGTGCTGGCCGATCTGCAATTCAAAGTCGTCTAGATCAATAATATACTGGTCATTACACTCAATATAACGGGGAATTGCATTAGCGTGCACAATACTGCTGGGCACAGCGGTGAAGGTAAATGCATTGGTGAAAACCCCCTCTCCCGGTTCAATACCCATAGCTTTAAGGGCAATAAACATGGCGCTACCACAGGAGTTAACCGCGATCACGTATTTGTGGCCGGTGTACTCGCCAAAGGCGGCTTCTAATTTGGAGACTTCGCTGTACTCGTCGCTGTTGTGTCCGTAGCGATAAAGCATGCCATGTTGCATTTGTGAAACGGCATTGCTGATAGCCTGCTCTGGAATAGGGTTAGGCGTGTCGAAACTTTTGTTGAATTTCATTGTAATTATTTTGGTCGCATCGAAAAATGCCATTCATTCTACCATTATTTCAGATTGAGGCTAGTTTGTTGTTGTTTATAGAGTGAGAAAGTGACAGGCGTCAGGTATTTTATCCGCGCCTTAGTTTATTGGCATTATAGCGTTGCTGTAAGGCTATTCTCATATTTGCCTGGTTAGCCAATATGAAATAGCCATTACATTAAAAGTCGAAATTAATTATGTCGACTTCTTTGGGGCTTTGCGTTTGCCAACATTTTTCTTATCGCGCTTACGGGTTTTAGATTTTTTCTTTTCTTCTTTTACGGCACGTTTTTCATTGCCCGAAACCAGTTTCGATATTTTTAACTGCTGCCCGGAAACCCAGACTTTTTTTAGATCATTAAAGACATCTTTGGGCATGCCGATGGGTAAATCTACCAGACTGTAATCATCGTATATTTTTATGTGGCCGATGTTTTTGCTATCCAGTCCAGCTTCATTGGCAATTGCGCCAACAATGTTTCCGGGTCTAACATCGTGATTATTACCGACTTCAATACGGAAACTCGCCATGTCTTCTGCGGGTGGACGATCTCCTTTTGAGCGATCGCGCTTTCTGTCTTTGCGCTCATGGTTTCTATCATCGCCACCATCACGTCCACGATTACGTTCGCGCTCGCGACGAGATGGTTTTCTATCAGATGTGCCGCTGCTGTCTTTCCAGTTTTTATCCATTTTCTTTTGCGGTTTGTTTTGCAAAAGAAACGGCGACTGGCCCTGTAATAAATGCGCCAGTGCCGCAGCAATATTAAGTGCCGGTGTTTCGTTGTCGCGCTCATACTCTTCGATCATTTTATAAAACATGTCGAGCTTCTGAGATTCCAGCGTATCGGTAATGCGCTGCTTGAATTTTTCAATGCGCTGCTCGTTAATGATTTCAGTGGAGGGCAGCTCCATCATTTCAATGGGCTTTTTAGTGGCGCGCTCTATTGCGCTTAATAAGCGTTTCTCGCGCGGAGCCACAAATAAAATCGCATCGCCTTCACGCCCTGCACGGCCGGTGCGACCAATGCGGTGAATGTATGATTCTGTATCGTGTGGAATGTCGTAATTTACAACATGGCTAATGCGCGGCACATCTAAACCGCGGGCTGCCACATCGGTTGCAACCAATATATCCAGCTTGCCATTTTTCAAACTTTGCACCGAACGTTCACGTTGCTTCTGCTGAATGTCACCATTAATCGCAGCAGCGGCATAGCCACGAGCTTCGAGTTTATCGGAAAGCTCAACCGTTGAATTTTTAGTGCGCACGAAAATAATCATCGCATCAAATTCTTCGGCTTCTAAGATTCGAGTGAGTGCATCTAATTTATGCACACCACTTACCGGCCAGAAACGCTGGCGAATAGTGCTGGCGGTGGCGGTTTTCTGTTTAATTGTAATCTGTTCGGGATTAGTCAAATATTTGGTGGCGATGCGGCGAATCTGTTGCGGCATGGTGGCCGAAAATAAGGCAATCTGGCGCGTGTCCGGGGTTTGCTCCAGCACCCATTCCACATCGTCAATGAAACCCATGCGCAGCATTTCGTCGGCTTCGTCTAATACCAGCGCTTTTAAGTTATCCAGTTTTAAGGTGCCACGACGCATGTGATCCATCACTCGACCCGGTGTGCCCACAATCACATGCACGCCGCGTTTTAATGCGCTAATCTGTCCACGAAAATCCTGACCGCCATATACCGGCAATACATGAAAACCTTTCATATGTTTGGCATATTTTTGAAAGGCTTCAGCCACCTGAATGGCCAGTTCGCGGGTGGGTGCCAGTACAAGTACAGAAGGTTCTTTCTGCTTTAAATTAATATTTGAAATCAGTGGCAGTGCAAATGCGGCGGTTTTACCGGTGCCGGTTTGAGCCTGCCCGATAATATCTCTACCATCCAGCAATAAAGGAATAGTCTCCGCCTGAATCGGCGAAGGGCTTTCATAGCCCACTTCATCCAGAGCTTTTAGCAGGGATTTATTGAGGGCGAGTTCGTTAAATGAGGTTACCGTGTCGGTAGTCATGGGGTGTATAGCCTGTATGATAGGGCGCGCAAAGGCCGCAGGGCGCAATTTGCACTGAGTTATGAGCATAGTCCACTTTTGGTACTCGGGTTACCTGGAATATGTTCACATAACTAAAGGACGACTAACAGGCGTGCTAACGTGATTTCTATTCTAAGTACTGAATTAGTATTTTAGCACATTATTATCTAGTGCGTATTTAGTAGTTTCTATTTGTCGATTTATACAAACCCTTTAAACTGGCCGCAGGTTTAATTAATAGAAGAAACAGGTAAATGAGTGAAGTGACCGACAGCGATTATACAAAGCCCCAGCGTTTAAGTTTTGCGGATGATGAAGCGCGATTTGACTGGTTGAGTACATTATTAGATGCCTATTCGATTATCGATAAAGGTGTCAGCGCGGCGATTGAGCGTGAGCAAAAAAATGGCAGGGAGCTGGCCTGCGCCAAAGGCTGCAGCAGTTGTTGCGCCAGTCATCAGGATATTCCGGTGTATCCGCTGGAGTTAATGGGCATGAGCTGGTACGTGATTGAAAAGTTGCAATTGCCATTGCGCGAACAATTAAAAGAACAGCTCCGTAATCTGGATAAAATAAACACCTGCCCGTTTTTGCTGGAAGGTTCCTGCAGTATTCACCCGATGCGTCCAGCGGCATGTCGGCAATTTAATGTGTTAGATAAACCCTGTGCGGTTGGCGAGGATGCGTACCACACCCGCAAGCAGGATGTGATGATGCCGATTCAACACTATATCGATAATGCATTTGACACGATGCTGCCGTTTTATGGCATTAAGAAAAAAGCTGAAAGGCGCAAAGCGATTAAGCAGGGTAAGTTGCATGCGCTGGCGAAAGTGATGCGGGAGTGTCATTGGCAGAGTTTGCCGGAGAAGATGGATAAGTTTTGATATGTAAATAATGCGTTATAACGAAAAATTATTGCCAGATAATATAAACCAGAGTGTGCATTTTATCATTAAAGACGAATATTGTGATACTCGATGGAGGGCAATATGTGTCGGTAATTTTTACATTTGTATAATAGTTCTTTTCAACGAAATATAATTTATAATATAATCAACAACATATGGCTTGGCGTGAAAACTGCATAATGATATATCTGGGATTAATAAATGCACGATTTAATTAAGTTATAAAGGGATAAAAAATGAAAAATATAATTGGTTTTTTGATTGTAGCCACATGTACTATGGGTTCATCTGTAAATGCAGTGTCTCTGTACCAAAATGATTTTGATAGTGTTGCATCGCCTACCTATACAACAACGTTTGGTAGTGTTGAACTTGTAGCGCCGGTGCTGGGTAATGCCACTAATTCACTAGCTTTTAATAGTAGAGGTAATGCGGCTTCTTATTACTATGATCAAATAAGCTTTGGTATTGACGCTTTTGGCTCACCTTATGAAGGAAGCAATTATCAGAATTTTAATGTTAGCTTTGATATTGCAACCGATGCTTTAATCGGTTCTAGTAATCAATTTGTTGTTTTGTTTGATACCCCAACAGTCCGCAACTTGTTATTTAAGGGCGATGGCACAATAGCAGTTCAAAATATTGGTGGCGGTGCGTCTAGCGTAATTGGTAATTATACGAACCAGACATCATATAATGTAAATATGGATTTTGATATTGGTAACAACCAATGGGATATATATATCGATGACATGCTCCTTTATAGCGATGTTATGGATGCCAGTTTATTAAATAGTATCCGTTTCTCGCAAGGCGCTTTAAGTGCAGATGTCATTGATTTTAATGCGACTGCTTACATTGATAATATCAATATTTCGGCTGTACCTGTTCCCGCTGCTGTTTGGTTATTTGGTTCGGGACTGTTATGTTTATTCGGGTTTAAGCGTTCAAGAATAAATAGTTAAAATTATTTTTAATTGGGAATGAGCACGTGCTCATTCCCTTCTTGATTTAACAAATTAATTTTTTCTCAGCCTAAAATAAATTGATTTGTTTTTTCAAAATATTATCTATCGAATCATCCAGTGCAGTTAAAATACTATCAGCAATCGGTGTTAGCTGTTTTTCAATATAATGTTCATAATCTAACTTCGACGTTTTACATTCTAAAGCTTCAGGTCCATTTAGCGTTATCACATATTCAATCCAGCCCTTGTGCTGATATCGGGAAGGTGAACCCTGTTGTTTAAAAATAGCTTCGGCATTAATAGCTGCGCGCGCGTGGGGTGGAATATTTTTATGATATAAATCGAGTTTCTGTCGCAGGCGTTTTCGATAAACTAATTGGTTGTCCAGTTTACCAGCGTTGAGTTTCATAATTGTGTCGAGAATAAAATCTTTATACGCTTCATTGTTAAATATTTTCTCATAAAGTGTTTGCTGAAAATCGCGCGCGAGCTGTGTCCAGTCAGTACGCACATTTTCCAGGCCTTTAAAAATTATTTTACTTTCACCATCAGCATTTACTACACCGGCATAACGTTTTTTGCTGCCTTTATCTGAGCCGCGAACTGTTGGCATAAAGAAACGAGTAAAATGAGTTTCGTATTCCATTTCTAAAAATGATTCTATATTGTAATCATCTTTAAGGTGCTGCTGCCAGTAAGTGTTAATTATGCGAATGAGATGTTGACCTATTTTATCGGCGGCTATGTTATCAACTGATTTATCCAGTGAAACAAAAACCGAATCAGTGTCGCCATAAATTACTTCGTAACCCTGCTCATTAATTAACTTCACTGATTGCTTAATTATGTCGTGACTGCGTTTAGTGATAGAGCTGGTAAGGCGCGCATCGTGAATGCGGCAACCGGGTGTGCCGAGTACGCCGTAAAACGAATTCATAATGATTTTAATGGCTTGTGAAAGTGCGGTGTTTTTTTCGAGTTTAGCTCTATCCCGCGCTTGCCATAAGTCCGCAATAATGTCGGGCAAGATGTGATCGTCTTTAGCAAAGCTGGCACCATCGTAGCCGGGGATGCTTTTATCATCGCTAAGATTTTTTGCTGCGATGCGTGCATAGGGGTCTACTTTAAAAGTGCGAATAATGCTGGGGTATAGGCTTTTATAATCCAGCACCAGTACGCTATCAAATAAGCCGGGTTTTGAATCCATGACATAGCCGCCGGGGGCAGTGTTGCCATCACCGTAGTCGCCAATATTGGGGGCGACAAAACCTTTGCGATGCAGGCGCGGCAAATATAAATTATCAAAGGCGGCGACCGAACCGCCAACTCTATCCATTTCCAGGCCGGTTAAACGGGCACGTTCAATAGCGAAATGAATGAGTTCAGTTTTTTTAAAAATATCCAGCACCAGCTGGCAATCTTCTAAATTATATTTAGCCAGTGATATCTTATCTTCATAAAACTGGCGTTTAATTTCTTTAGCTTTAAATAACGGGTCGTGGCTTTGCTGTTGATGAATTAACTTTCCGCGATTTAATAATTCATTGGATACGTTGTCTAATGAAAAACTGGAGAATTGCCAGGTGGCGCTTTTCAATGTGTCGATGCCATCGAGCACAACTCGACCCGGAATATGCAAAAAATAATGATTATGTTCGCTATGATGTTGACGCCATTTTATGGCTGAATTGTTACGACCTAATTTTAATGAAATATTTAATTGCTCTGATTTTTTCTGTAAAAAACGAAAATCGAAATTAATCACATTCCAGCCAATGAATACGTCCGGGTCAAGTTCGTGCACTTGTTGAATGAAAAGATTGAGTAGTTGTCGTTCATCTTTTACAAAGTGAATGTAATCAGGGTGTTCTGAATCGATTAGCTCACCAATAATTAAAACCCGCTTTATGTCATCACAGATATAGGCAATAGAGAAAAGATCATCGGTTTTATAATCGGTTTCAATATCAATCGACATTAGTTTAAACGTGGGCTGATAATCGTCTGGCTTTATTGCCGGGTTGGTAAGCTGATTTGATTTTTGAGGATTGTGAATGGTTACCGATGAAGTAATAAAACGCTCTGTTAAGTAGCGTTCAGTCGGTCGAATATCCGATTCATAAACGCTAATTGCATTATCTTTAAACTGATCTCGTAATCGATAAAAATATTGCAGCGAATTGCAATACACCGCAGCCATTGAATTAAATTTAAAATCCTGCAATGCAATTTTTTTAATTTCTGCTGCATCCGAGCGAATAATTCTTTGGGCATTTTCAATGTCTGACTGACGAATAAAAAACACCGCCTGTTGCTGATTAACAAAAACCTGCAGTGGCCCGCTTGCAGTGCTAAACCAGAATTCGAGCTGGATACCGTTGCGGGTGTCCTGTACCTTGCGGGTGAGTAAAAAGGCTTTTGTCATTATCAATTCTGATTGAGGCTCTGTTTATAATTGCTGCGAAATTAATGGCTATTCGCCGTCATTTTAATTCAGCTCGACTATTATCTATAGAGATAATTTCAATGGAGTTGTGAAACGTGAAAATAAGCCCTTATTTAAAAGTGCTGGCCGAAAAAGATGGCTCAGATTTATACCTGTCTACCGGTGCTTTGCCAAGCGCCAAGTTTAACGGCGTGATGACGCCCCTGTCTAAAAAAGCCGCCCCGCCGGGCTGGGTGCGCTCACTGGCGATGGAGATTATGTCGGAGGAGCAGCAGGCAGAGTTTGAGTCTAAGCCGGAAATGAATCTGGCAATATCAGAATCGGGGGTGGGGCGCTTTCGGGTCAATATATTTAAGCAGCGCAATGAAATGTCGATGGTGATTCGTTATATAAATGCGCAAATACCTAATCTTGAGGACCTGGGATTACCGCCGGTATTGAAAGAAGTGATTATGGCCAAGCGTGGCATTATTTTATTTGTGGGGGGCACGGGCTCGGGTAAATCCACATCGCTTGCGGCGCTGATCGATCATCGTAATACCCACAGCAAAGGTCACATAATTACCATTGAAGACCCAATTGAATATGTGCACCAGCATAAAGGCTGCATTGTGAATCAGCGCGAAGTGGGGGTGGATACGGATAGTTTTGAAGATGCACTTAAAAATACATTACGTCAGGCCCCTGATGTGATTTTAATTGGCGAGGTGCGCGATCGAGAAACCATGGAGCACGCACTGGCCTTTGCCGAAACCGGACATTTGGCGATTTCAACTCTGCATGCCAATAATGCCAATCAGGCATTAGATCGAATTATTAACTTTTTCCCAGAGGAGCGTCATGCGCAATTGTTGCAGGACTTATCTTTAAATTTACGCGCCTTTGTCTCCCAGCGATTAATTCCAACCGTCGATAAAAAACGCTGTGCGGCAATTGAAATTTTACTGAACTCACCGCGGGTGGAAGAATTAATTAAGCGCGGTGATGTATCTGAAATTAAAGAAGTCATGGAAAAATCAGAGCGTATGGGCATGTGTACGTTTGACAGTGCATTACTGGAACTTTATAAAAAGGGTAAAATATCAGTTGAAGAAGCCCTTAAAAATGCTGACTCAGAAAATAACTTACGGTTGAAAATTGAACTGGGTGAAGATGCACCACAAAGCGCAGGGGCTGATGAAACACCCAGCTCTAAAAGCAATGACGCCTTTGGTGGTTTGTCATTAATGGAAAAAGATAATCCAGAAGATGAGCCGGAAGAGGATAATAACCCGGGAACGCATTTGAGTTCTTCAGCTGAAAATTTGCCTGAATTAGAACCGGCAGCGGATAAATAAAAATAATGCAGGCGGAAGTTTTTTCAGCGCAGGTGCAATGCCCATATTGCTGGGAGGAAATTGATGTGCTGATTGATAACTGTGGTGAAGATCAACAATATATAGAAGATTGTCAGGTTTGTTGTCGACCGGTTGGCTTTAAAATTACTATCGATGCACAAACCAGGCAGCTGCAGATAAACGTTTATGCGCAAGATGATGCGTAGCAGTAAAGCATTATTCTGATTGTGTGTATCGGGCTAAACAACAGCTTATTAAGAGCAAAGTTAATGTAATGCTTTAGGTGTGGGCTATAATCGACTACACTAATTATAAATAGATTATTTTAGAAATAGATTATTAATTCAAGAGGATTAGCAGTGGAAATTAAGCGAACGCATTCTTTATACAAGTTACTGGGCTTATGCAGCGCAGCATTATTACTCGGCGCCTGCTCGAGTGAGCCTGCTACCTGGACGAAAAGTTCATCGCCATGGGAGAAGTCATCGCCCCAAAGTCAGGCCGCAGCGCCTGCAGCTGAAACGTATAAAGCTGAACTGGAAATGCCAGCGGAATCTGCATCCAGTGAAGCTGGCAGCAGTGATGTTGAGCTAAGCTATCAAACTGAGCCGGTTGACAGTTTTGCACCGGCTGCGGCAGTTGATGAGCCGCTGGAAGAAACGCCAGTACCGTTAGAAGAGCCTACCAGCGCAGGCGACATGTTTATGGATCAGCCTGCGGATTATTACACTCTGCAGTTAATTGCATCGGTAGATATTGACCGGGTTATGCGCTTTGCAGAAGAAGAGCAAATCTCAACACAATATATTGTGGCAACCGAACGTGATGGGGTGGTCTGGCATGTGCTGTTGCTGGATGTGTATCCGGATTATTCATCTGCAGTCGCCGCGCGTGATGAAATTGCGCCCAGTTTGAATAACGCACCGTGGATTCGTCGTGTGGGTTCTGTGCAGAAACTGGTGGTACAGTAATTATAAAACTCCGATTGAATATTTTTACGATTTAAACTGTTTCGTCATTAGCCGGAATAGTTTTAAAAAAGCCCCTTGGTTACATTGCAAAGGGACTTTTTTATGAAATATTTTTGAGTGGTTTTTTAAGGCAGGTCTTTATGGCTACCATCGCACAGCGGCGAATTTTTAGTCTGCTTGCATCCACACAAACCCACTTTTTTAGTTTCTGTAATGGTGACTTCTACGGGTGAAAAACTTGAGCCTTTATGTGAACCATCGCAAAAAGGCTGGCTTGCCGATTTGCCGCAGGAGCACCACCAGTAAGTGCCAGGATCGAGCTCAACGATATAGGGCATTTTTTGTGGGCATTCGGGTGTACTCATTTTGTTCTCCTAATATTATTTTTTTGCGATAAAAAATCACACTTATTACTGCGATATAAATAAAAGATACTACTAATAAATTATAAAAACATAGCCCCTGTAGGAGTTAGCTTTAGCTGACGAAAGTGAAAGCGAGCAGTTTAGCGTTATCTGCTCTCTTCGCCAGACACATCGTCAGCTAAAGCAAACTCCTACAGAAAGCTTTTGCATTATTATTCTGCAATGCCAGATAGGTATTTTTTTCTTACCCATTAGTCAGTGCTGTTACAAAGTGTAGACCAGTTGTGCGTAGAATAAAGTTGGAGACTCATTTTTAAATGCTTCGCAATAATTAGTTAGCACCTTTTAACGGTTGCACGTATTCCACAGCTGGCCACATTAAAGTGTTGTTGGCATCAATAATATGCGGCGTGCTTGAATTTGAAAATTGCCCACTTATAAATTGTTCAATTAAAAAATCAATGCCAGTCCAGGGTTCATTGGTTGTGGGGTTAATTAATGGCCTTACATTTGTCATGCCGTCATAACCGCATAAAATATTATCTGTTTCTAATTCCGTGGGGCGAATGCAGCCGGAGATAGTCAGCTCATCATTATCTAAAATATCCTGTTGGCTGTTGTTAAGTTGCACGTTGTTAATGCGCTGATTATTTGGCTGCGATAAATCCACATTTAAATCTATACCCGCAAAACCATCAAACCAGCCGCCGGAATGATCAAAGCTTCGACTGGAAAATACCGCGCTTAAATTTTCTTCAATAATGTTTTTTAAGCGTGCCCCGCTAATATTGCCTGCAGCTAAATTAATGCTTACTGGAAAAAATCGATAAGCGTCTTCAATAGTAATGTCGCCACTGGCGATGCTGCTGTCTTCAAATAAATAACCGGCCGCGGGAATAACGCTGCCATAGCGAAAGCCACTGGTGATTGCAATGTCAGTGCCGGCGATTTGTTTGAGGGTTTGTGCAAACGCGCTGTTAAATGTGTTTTCAAGTGCCTGTCGACGACTTAGAGTCAGGTTGGTGTTTGCAATAACTGTGTCAATCGGTTGGGTTAATGTCTGGCTAACCAGCGGCACGGGGAAGCTAATGTTAACCTCCGGATTTAAAAAGGCGGCGCGAGTGGCATTAACCAGATTTGCCATTTGAAGATCTTCTGTCTGGGTTTCATCCATCACTAGAACTGTCCAGCGCTGATCCATTAATTGTTTGTTGTCATCAAAATATAAATCCATATTACCCAAATAGGTATCATTACCCGCTTCAACAATAAGTGCACCACTTAAGCTTTGCAAAGGTTGTTTAGTTAACTCGTGGGTGTGAGCCGAGAAAAAAACATCGATGCTGTTGGTGTTTATTTTATCCGCCAGTGCGATATCTTTATGTATGCCGAGTTCACTCATTACGATGACCGCGTCAACACCATCCATGCGTAGTTGTTGGGCATGTTGATTGATTAAATCAATATAATTTTGCTCGCCTTCTAAAAAATCAAAGCCAATAGCAAAGCCCGCAAACATGCGCGGAACGATGTCGGAGCTAATACCGATAAATCCGAGTTTAATGCCATCAACTGTAAAAGTATGGGTGGCAGGTAAAAAATCGAGGCGCGTGGTGCTGCTAACATTGGCGGCCAACGATGGATAATTGACCTGTTTTATTTCCTGCCCCGTTGGGTTTAATCCCTCGCCGGTGTAGCGCAGGCGAGTGACGCTGGGGCCATAGGCAAAATCCCAGTTACCGGGTACGCCGATATCAATATTGAGCGCATTCACTGGATCAACAATCGCATTGCCGCTGCTGTAAAATGCTTCCACCCCGCCGTGATAGGTGTCGCCAATATTCATCAGTAATGAGTTCGGGTTATCGCTGCGCAGTTGTTTAATGGCGCCGGCAATACGCGCAAGGCCGCCATTTTTTTTGATAATCGGCTGTGAGTCTTTAAATTCAAAGTCATTATGGGGAACCAGATGTGCGTGTAAATCGTTTAAATGAATCAGGCTGATTTTTTTAAATTGTGAGTTGTCTGTTTCGTCGGGCGTATCGGTGGATGTGTCCGGTGTTTGATTGCCTGGCTGGCACGCGAGTAAAAACATACTGCAGATTAATGCGAGTAAAAGTGTTGATGCTGATTTCATATTGCCCCCTGATTCTATGGAGGCCGTATTGTCAGGGATTAATGGCGAGAAGGTGTTTCAATTATCAGCTTAATTGTTTCAATGTGTTTCAGTGTCGGGTTGTTCGTCAATATGGGCGGTATTAGTAAGTGGAATATTTAAGCTGGCACAGGTGCCATTGCCAGATTCAGAGCTTATGCTTAATTTCCAGTGATGAGCTTTGGCGATAATTTGACAGATGGCTAAGCCGAGGCCGGTGCCTCCGGGAATGTTCTGGGGGATATTATTTTTCTGATTGTTATTTTGATGAGGCGGTTGACTAACAAACGGTTGAAATATTTTATTTTTAATTTCGTCAGGAATGCCTGGCCCCATATCAATAACATTGATTAATATGTGCTGGTTATTTTGTTGAATACGAATTTCAATAACACTGCCATGGGCATAGCGTAAACTGTTTTCGATTAGATTGATTAAAATTTGTTTAAGTGCGGTGACTGATATATTGCAGTGAATTTCTGTTGTGGGATTAAAGCTTATGTCAGCATCGATATGATTAAATTCGCTAATTAATTCTTTTATTAATAAATTTAACGAGCAACTTTGCGGGGTTAGTGTGCTCATGCCTTCTGCCATATTTAGAAACTGCCCGATGATTTTATCTATTTCATTGAGGCTTCGATCTAGTTTCTTAATTAGCTCCGGGTCGGTGGACTCAGGTAATAATTCCAGCCCCAGTTTTATGCGGGCAACCGGCGTGCGTAAATTATGTGAAACCCCGGTGAGTAATGTGGTTCTGTTTTCGAGGAGTTGCTGCACATCCTGTGACATGTTGTTAAAACTTTTTGATAGCAGCTGTATTTCGCTGGGGCCGGTTATGTCGATGGGATTTGGTGACTCGCCTTTGCTTAATTTTATTGAGGCTTTGATTAACGGTTGAAAGTATTTATCGAGTCTGTGTGCAAGAAAATAGCTGGCCAGAATGCTGATTAAAACGCTGGATAATAAAATCGATAAAAAAACATACGGGGGTGAGGTGCCGATTTTTGATTTTTCAAAGTAAACATAAAGTGTAGGGCTTTGTTGCAGGGTAATGCGAAATTGATATTTTTCAGCGGGGAAATAATCAATTGTTAGAGGATTGTTCGAGCGTTTTTTTAGTTTTTGATTGAGTAAATAAATATACGGCAAATAGCTGGTTGATTGTTTTGCGTTACTCGACATTAATGTTGAGCTGAAAATAATTTGATGAGCGTGCAATATGCGTTGAGCCAAATCGGTTTTTTTATTTTCGTCGAGCTTATGCCATGTGCTTGCATTAACATGAATTAATGTCGCGAAATCTTCAGCGGAACGTTTCATCACAGGATAGAAGACAAAGTAAAATCCAATCACCATATTAAAAATCATATAACTCATCAGCACTATAAATGAAAATTTGAAAATGAGTTTTGAAATGGGTTGAGAAAAGTCTCTACCTGACTTTTTAGTGAAAATTAATGACACGTTCAGCTCTCACTATCGGGCATGAATTTATAGCCTTTAGCCCACACCGTGCAAATGTGTGCTGGATTACTCGGGTCATCTTCGATTTTTTTGCGCAGGCGAGTTATGTGTATATCAATGCTGCGATCAAATGGGTCGCGGTCGCGCCCATGCAGTGCGTCGATTATCGTGTCGCGGCTGAGTGTTTCATCCGGGCGTGTGGTAAACAACTGCAGCAACCGGGTTTCACTATCGGTTAACTTAATGGTTTGCTGGTTGCGAATTAGCGTATTATTTTTTAGATTGAATGTGTTTAATCCAAATTTGATGTCAGGCATGGCAGGTGAGATGCTTTGAGGCGGCTGGTTTCTTCTGAGCAGGGCGCGAATTCGCGCAAGCAATTCCCGCGGATTAAATGGCTTGGCTAAATAATCATCAGCCCCCACTTCCAGCCCGATAATTCTATCCGTGTCCTGGCCTCTGGCGGAGAGTATAATAATGGGGGTGTTAATGGCGGGACGTAGGCGGCGTAAAATACTCAGGCCATCTTCCGCAGGCATCATCAAATCGAGAATAATAAGATCGAAAGTGTGGCTGGCAAGATGGCTGTCCATTTCGTTTCCGCTGGCGGCACAGAGCACATCGAAGCACTCGCGGCTTAAATATTGCTGGAGTAAATCGCGCAGGTCTTTGTCGTCATCTATGACTAAAATACGGCTTTGAGGGCTATTCATTGTGCGAATTGTATCTAATTCTGTGCGAAAACAGTAATTTAACCTAAATATTTAAGATAAATACTTTAGTATGTGGCATTAATGGGCTAGACTTAATGCCACACTTTGAATAATCGTAGAAAAAATAACGTGATACAGGCTTGTGTTAAGAGCTTGTTTTAAGTGTTGCTCTTAAAGTGCTGTTCAAAAGTGCTGGGCGACTCAAACAAATGACAGAGGATAGAACATTGACTCTTATAAGCAAACAGATTTTACCTATTACATTAGTGCTTGCGGCTGGCATGGCGTTATCCGCCTGTTCATCAAAACCTTCGCCATGGAGTGAATCGTCATCTCCATGGGAGGCGCGCTCTGAACAGGGGGCCGAGCCAGAACCTTTAGCGATTGATGAAATCGAGCCGGCTGTGGTACAGGAAGAAACGATTGATCCTGTGGGTTATGCACCTACGGAAGATACGTCGGCATATGCAGAAGGCCAGTCATCCATCGAAGAGCCACCAATGGATGAGCCATATGTTGAGCCTGAGCCCGTAGTAGAAGAAGAGCCTGCGCCAGTTGCTGCAGGTGGTGGTTTAGCCGCTCAACCTTCGGGCATGTATGCAGTGCAGGTTGTGGCTTCTAGCTCAATGGACCAGCTAAACTTCTTTGCGAGTCAAAATCAGCTGTCTGATGAGTGGGTGGCTGAGACCGTTGTTGATGGTAGAACCTGGTTTGTATTAATGTCGGGTGTGTATGCGACGAAAGGTGAAGCTGAGCAAGCATTAACCGGTTTGCAAGAGCTGGGTACTGATCCGTGGATTAGAACGGTGGGTTCTGTGCAGGCAGTTATGGCGCAGTAACTAGTTACACTGGTTAAATGCTAAAAGCCTCTGTGCCGTTTGGTGCAGGGGCTTTTTTTTGTCGTAAATAATAATTAAATTTTTATTGAGCTGAAGTTTACAGGTAAGCTGAGGCTTAGCTGTTTAGAAAATAAGTAATTGATAAAATTGACATAAACAATGTCATCTCCTATAAGTTATAAGCGCTTTATAAATAAATTAAAATAATTATTTTAGCGGGTAAAGATAGTTTATCTGATAAGTGCTTTCTTTTGTTTTAATTTGTGACGGTGGTTGTAGTTAAAATCCTGTCTGTCTTATGTGCCAAAATTGGTAAATAAAAAATCAGAAAAACAGTTGTAAATAACATTCATGGCATGGCGATTCACCAAATTAAATATTTCATTAATAATGATTAACAGGAAGTGATCAAAAAAACATTTGTAGATGAATGCCTGCTGATTTGGCATCATATTTTTTAAAAGTTGAATAAAGGCTTTATGAAATTATGCAGATAAAAAACTCCATTCACCTGAAAGCATGATTGATAATATGAACAATAAAAAACTTTTGTTTATATCAACAACAGATGATGTTGTTATTAGGGAGTTGCAAAATATTTTTGATGTAAAAAATTACCAGCTAATTTTTTTTTCAACTATTAATGAAATATCAAACGCCTGTATAAAAAAATCTCCAGCTGTCATTATATTAGATGTTATGTCTGATGATAATGATCATGAAGCAACGAGAGTCATTCAACAGTTAAAAAATAACAGCAAAAAAAGTTATCCTGTTATATATATTTCAGATCGTGCAGATATTGAGGCGCAGCTTTCAGCTGTTCGAAATTCAGTTTGCAAGTATTTTGTTCGACCATTAAAAGCAAAAATATTAAAGCGAGTTGTAGATAATATTATTGATCAAATGAACGAAGATGCGTATAGAGCATTGTTGATAGATGATGAAGAGGCATTGTTAAGGCTTAATGCAGAAGTATTAAGAAATGGTGGTATGCAAGTTGAAACACTGTCAAAACCACTGGAGGTGTTAACAAGGCTGGAAGCGTTTAAACCAGACGTGATAGTTATCGATATTAGAATGCCGGGTTGTACGGGGTATGAACTTGCACAGTTAATTCGCTTGAATGAGGCATGGGATTTTACGCCTATTATGTTTCTTTCAGCAGAAATTGATCCATATAAACATGTTGAAGCAATGAGTTTAGGAGCGGATGATTTTCTGGTTAAGCCGGTTGATTTAAAATATTTGTTTTCAGCGATTTACGCCAGAGCAAAACGAGCGCGTAAAGCAAGAATGTTAAATGATCAATTAAAAAGTCTTTTGCGCGAAAATAAGTACCAATTAGTTACGATGAATGAACATGATATTGTAAGTAGCACTGACGTGAAAGGCATAATAACCAGCATCAATGATCGTTTTTGTGAAGTTAGTGGTTATAGCTGTGAAGAGTTAATCGGGAAAAATCACAGGATACTTAAATCTGGATTTCACTCTGAATTATTTTATAAGGAAATGTGGAGCAGCTTAGTCAAAGGAAAGGTTTGGCGTGGGACAATTTGTAACCGAAAAAAAGATGGTAGTGAATATTGGGTTGAATCAACTATTGTGCCTTTTTTGAATGATCAGGGTAAGCCCTATAAATATGTCTCTGCACGCACTGATATTAGTGAGCTTAGAAAAAGTGAAGAAAGATTGCATCGTAGTCAGAGTTTTGCAAACATTGGTACATGGGACTGGAATATTGTAACAGGAGAGCTTTACTGGTCAGATCGGATTGGTCCGTTATTCGGTTACGAAGTCGATGTTCCAGAAACGACGTATGAAAATTTTTTAGCGGCGGTACACCCGGATGATCACCAGCTGGTTATAAATTCAATAGATGACTGTGTAAAAAAAGGCATTGATTACAATATTGAGCATCGTGTTGTATGGCCGGATGGTAGTGTGCATTGGGTGTTAGAAAAAGGCAATGTGCTGCGCTCAGAAGAAGGCGAGGCATTACATATGCTGGGAGTAGTGCAGGATATAAATAAATTAAAATCAACTCAGTTGCAGTTAGTGCAAGCATGCAATGAAGCGGAAAGCGCTAATCAGGCAAAGTCACAATTTTTATCTAGCATGAGTCATGAGTTACGTACGCCCATGAATGCGATATTAGGTTTTGGTCAATTGTTAAAAATGGAAGCGGGCAATATTAATGAATCACAAAATGAGAGTATAGATGAAATTCTTAAAGCAGGTCGTCATCTTTTAGAACTGATAAATGAAGTTTTAGATTTGTCAAAAATAGAGTCAGGTCATTTTGATTTGTCTATAGAAGGTATGGATATTGGTGAAGTAATAATAGAATCAGTACAAACTATTACATCGCTTGCACAAAAGCGTGGAATAAAAATTGATATAAAGGAGATCGGTGAAAAAGTTGACTTTGGAGTATTTCTTAAAAATAAGAAAGGGGTCAGGGCTGATCGAGTAAGGATGCGGCAGGTGCTTTTGAATCTAATGAGTAATGCAGTTAAATATAATAATGAGAACGGAAAAATCACTGTTAGCTGTGATATGAAAAATAATAATAAATGGCGTGTAAGTGTGTCAGATACCGGCAATGGATTAAGTGTTAATAAACTTGATAAATTATTTACAGCATTTGAGCGAATGGGTGCTGAGCAATCAGAGGTTGAAGGTTCGGGTATTGGCCTGGTAATAACAAAAAAGATTGTTGAGCTTATGGGGGGCGCAATTGGCGTTGAAAGTGAAGTAGGAAAAGGTAGTACGTTTTGGGTGGAGTTTTGTGCAGAAAATATTGACAATAAAGATTTGTCTGAAAATAAAAACCAGGCTGTTAAAGCCGATGAAGATGAAATAATTTTTATGAAAGATAAAAAATATAAGGTTTTATATATTGAGGACAATCCTGCCAATTTACGCTTGATTACGCAGTTGATGGCAAGGAGAGATGAGATAGATTTAACAACTTCTCCAGATCCTTTTCTAGGTTTTGATCTTGCTGTTGCTAATATCCCTGATTTAATTTTGCTGGATATAAACTTACCCGGCATAAGCGGCTATGAAGTGTTGGATAAGTTAAAGGATAAAGATGAAACTAAAAATATTAAAGTAATTGCTATCAGTGCAAACGCTATGCCAAAAGATATTAAGAAAGGAATGGATGCAGGTTTTAATGATTATATTACCAAGCCAATAGGTGTCGGTGTTTTATTGAGAACAGTGGATGGTGTTCTGCAAGGTGTAAATAAGTGATTGGTACTGTCTATGCAGATTTCGGTATTGTGGTTGCAGTTTTTTTTATATTAACTAGTGGGTTTTCTTTCTGGATATATCGCTTAAATGATGAAATAAAAAAAATAAAAAAAATAGATAAAGAAGTAATAAAAGAAAATAATGAGCTATTGAAATTTAAACATACCCTCGATAAAACTTTAGATGGCGTGTTTATTTTTGATGCGGAAAGTTTGAAGTTTACCTATGTGAATGAAGGTGCTGTTAGTCAGATGGGCTACAGTTTTTCCGAAATGAGACATATGCACCCTTATGATATTAAGCCTGAATATAGTGAGAGTGAGTTTCGTGTATTAATAAAGTCTTTAATGCAAGATGAGGATATGACGCTTAATTTCGAAACGGTTCACCAGTTAAAGTCTGGAAAAACATTACCAGTTGAAATTTTTATGCAATACATTGAGTCGTCGGATGAGGCGCCTACTTTTATTGCTATAGTGAGAGACATTAGTGATCGAAAGAAAATAGAAAATGAATCAATGGAAAACAAGGTATTGCTTGAAAATGCACAAAAAATTTCAAAAGTAGGGCATTGGAAATTAAATTCAAAAACTCAGGTCGTAAGTGGTTCAGATGAGTTGTATAGAATATTTGGGCTGACAAAGGAGCTCTCCAGTCTGGAGTATTTTTTTGACGTTTTACATAAAGAAGGTAGAGAAAACGTTATCGAGTTAGTAGAAAAAAGTATGGAGCATGGAAGGAGCTTTGATATTGAGCATCAGCTTATAACAACTGGGCAAGAAAAAAATAGATGGATGCGTGCGATTGGTGATGCTGTAAAGGATGAGCAGGGTAAGGTGGTTGAGCTGGTAGGCACTGTGCAAGATATAAGTGAGCACAAAATTAAAGAGCAGGATATTAAAGAAAGCGAAGACAGATTTAAGAGGATTTTAGAATCAATCCCGGATGCGATATTGATTATTAGTGAAGATAAAAAAATAAAATTTGTGAATGAAGCTTTTCTAAATGTTTTTTTATACACAAATAACGAGGTAATGGGGTTGAAGTTTGATGATTTGTATATATCGTCAGGTTTAGAAAAAGATGATTTACAGTTATTAGACTTTAATCATGGAGTGTACGAGTTTAGATATCAGCGTTCTGATAAAAGTATTTTTTACGGTGACACATCGGTTACTAATCTGACGTCAAGTAAGGCTGATGCACAAGGCCAGCTTGTATTAATAAAAGATGTAACGGAGCGTAGGTTTGTTAATAAAGTTTTGCACTCACTGGCGTCCACAGGAACAGGGTTAGAATTCAAGCAGTTTTTAGATGATGTATTGAAGCAGTTAAGTGAATTGTATCAATGTGAATATGCGTTTATTGGGCAATTACAGGAAGACAAAGCAAGCGTTAAAACATTGTCGGTTTATGCAAATGGGAAAATCATTGATAACTTTGCTTACGACCTGGCCGATAGTCCGTGTGAAGATATTATCAATCATAAAAAAAATCTTATTTCAGAAGGCGCTTCGAAAATATATGCAAAAGATCAGATGCTCATAGATATGGGAATTGAGGCTTACTATGGTGCCCCGTTAATCGCATCTAATGGAAAAATAATTGGTTTGATTTCTGTAATGAGTACTTCTCCTTTGCATATAGATAGTTGGGTTGCGCCAATTTTAGGTGTATTTGCGACTCGATTTTCACTGGAATTAGAGCGTGAGATAGCAAGTTTAAAATTAAAGCAGCATCATCAGCAGCTAGAAATTAAAGTGCTTGAAAGAACCAGAGAGTTGAGCCTGGCGCGTGATGAAGCAGAACAGGCCAATAAAATAAAATCTGAATTTTTATCACACATGAGTCATGAATTACGTACACCATTAAATGCAATATTGGGCTTTGGTCAAATGCTTGAACTTGATGCAGTGGATTTAAATCCAGATCAGAGGATGAGCGTACAGGAAATACTTGCTGCGGGAAGGCACTTGTTGGTATTGATAAATGATGTTCTAGATTTGGCTAAAATTGAATCGGGCAAGTTTGAAATTGAAATTGAAGAGGTTGAAATAAAAGAAGTATTGGAGGAGTGCTTGTCTATAATTAGTATTCAGGCAAATATAAATAATATTGAAATCATTAATTTAATTAATAAAAAAGATTATGAAATCAAAGCAAATGCAATGCGCTTAAAGCAGGTAATGCTGAATCTTCTGTCAAACGCAATGAAATATAACCAGCCTGGTGGAAAGATTACATTACATAGCAGATTGTTAGACGAAGAGACGTTGCGTATTTGTGTTTCAGATACAGGTAATGGGCTAACTGAAAAAGAACTGTCACAGTTATTTGTCGCTTTCGATCGCCTCGGAGTGTCAAGCAATATAGAAGGCTCGGGTATTGGCTTATTAATTAGTAAACAAATGGTTGAGCTTATGCATGGTGCAATGGGTGTAGAAAGTATAAAAGGAGAGGGGAGTACATTTTGGGTACAATTTAAACTGGTATAAATGGTGGAAATGTAATGTCTGAATTAGACTCACGTATAAATACTGATCTTAAATCTGCAAGCATTCTAGTTGTTGATGACGAGGAAGCAAATGTGCGGTTAATTGAAAAAATACTGCATTCAAAGGGATATAAAAATGTTGCTAGCACGCAGAAATCATCAGAGGTTGTGGAGTTGTTAACTATTCATCATAGTGACTTATTAATACTGGATCTTAATATGCCTGAGTTGGATGGCTATGAGGTTATGCAGCAATTGAAACAGTTGCCTAAAAATATTGTACCGTCGATACTGGTATTAACAGCGCAGGATATACAGGATTATCGACAGCGTGCATTAGATAGTGGTGCTCGTGATTATGTTACTAAGCCTTTTGATGTTAATGAATTAGTATCCAGAGTTCGGAATTTGCTCGAAGTTCAGATGGCGCATAAATATATGCGCCATCAAAATGAAATATTAGAACAGAAAGTGTGGCAGCGGACACATGACTTGCATAAAACACGTTTGCAAGTTGTATATCATTTAGGTCGCGCAGCTGAGTACAGAGATAATGAAACCGGATTGCATATTGTTCGTATGAGTAAAATATCAGCGGTATTGGGAAAGAAAGCGGGTATGCCTGATTATGAATGTGAATTATTGTTACACGCTTCGCCTATGCATGATATAGGGAAAATTGGTATTCCAGATAACATACTATTGAAACCAGGGAAACTCGATGAAAGTGAATGGTGTATTATGAAAACACATGCGCAGATAGGCGCCGATATTCTTTCAGATGATGACTCGGATCTTATGAAAATGGCGCATGAAATCGCATTAACTCATCATGAAAAATTTAATGGTAAAGGCTACCCTAACAATCTTCAGGGAGACTCCATACCGTTGGTTGGGCGCATTACAGCAATAGCAGATGTTTTTGATGCATTGACATCGGAGCGTCCTTATAAAAAAGAATGGACTGTAGATCAAGCAATAGAATTGATAAGACAGGAGTCATCGCAGCATTTTGATCCAGAGCTGGTTTCTATGTTTATAGAAATACTCCCTGAGGTTATTAATATTAAAGAAAAATACTCTGAATGAAGTCGTATACATGCTGAAATATAAAACATTAAAAGAGCTATTGTTCAATCCATACGTTGTGTGTGGCGTGTGTTTTTTTATAGTGCTCATAATAATGACATTGAATGTAGAATTGTCAGCCTTGCAATTATCAATTGCAATTGTTTTCATAGGCATGGTGTGGTTGTTTGCAATTGCGGTTAAAAAAAATAATCAGATGTTAAGTGACAAAGAAAATAAGCACATGAATCAATTAATTCAGTCTGAGCTTGCTATGTGCTTTGATAACCTAAATCAGATCTTCAAAGCAAAAAATAAACCGATGTTAGAAAGCCTTGAGCAAATAGAGTCGGTTATATCTGATGCGAGTATGAAATTGTCGAAAAGTTTTAATAATTTAATCGATAACTCAAACAGACAAAATGAAATAACTGTAAAAATAATGGATGAGTTGCGTAATGAAATTAATTTAGATGAAGCTAATTCCGATAAAATTAATTCGAATGAAATGAAGTTTGATAAATTCGTTAGTGAAACAAGCATTGTGCTGCGAGGTTATGTTGATTTAACAGTAAAGGTAAGTGATAAAGGTGTATCGGCGGCGCATAAAATGCAGGATATGCTTGACGAAATGGAGGGTATGTTTTCATTACTTGATGAAGTTAAATATCTTGCGGATCAAACCGGGCTATTGGCGCTTAATGCGTCTATAGAGGCTGCAAGAGCAGGTGACCTGGGGCGTGGTTTTGCAGTGGTAGCGGATGAGGTGCGTGAGCTGGCAAAAAAATCGGCAAGCTTGAATGAGCAGATTCACAAGCATGTAATATTAAGTCGTGAAACGCTAGATGATGCAAATGTTATTGTGGGTGAAATAGCCTCTTTAGATATGAATCAGGCAATACAATCTAAGAAAAATCTTGATGATATGATGAAGGAGTTAGATGCGGTTAATCGTTTTGTTTCAGAAAGCATGTGCATGTCTTCGAGTATTGTAAAAGGAATACAAATGGATGTTGGTAATGCAGTTACGGCGTTGCAGTATGAAGATATGGCCGTGCAATTAGTTTCGTATATAGGAGCAGAGTTAAATGATTTTTCTGGTGTCGTTAATGTTATTAAATCTGAACAAAATGAGTCTGACGCACTGGCTGTGTTGATTAAAATTAATGAAGAATTGCAACAAAAGATACAGGCGGGATTAGAATCGCATCGTGCCGTTTTATCAAGCTCAATGGAGGAAGGCGATGTTGAATTATTTTGATAGCTCGAGAGGTCGTGATGAGCGTAGAAAGTAAACTGTCTACAGATAATATGACGCTAGTGATTAGTGTTAAGGGTGTATTCGATTTTAATTTGCTTAATGAGTTTCGCCGTGCTTATAGTGATACGGATGGGAGTATAAAAAAAGTAGTTGTTGATATGCGGGATACCACTGCAATCGATAGTTCTGCATTAGGTATGTTGCTGAATATGAATCGCTATCTTAAAAAATTCGAAGTCGAAATTTATATTGAAAATTGCAATGAGCACGTAAAGGGCATTTTTGATATTACACATTTTAATAAAATCTTCACGATTGAGTAAGGTTTAAAATTGATTACTGAGGCTCTTTTTGCATGATAAAAATATTAGTCGTTGATGATATTGATACTAATCGAAAAATGATTATAAAGATGTTGAGCCTGTTGGACATAGGATCTTCCATTGAAGCCGTTAATGGTGAAGAGGCAATATTAAAATTTAAAAATGAACAGCCCGATTTAATTTTAATGGATGTTAGCATGCCGGTAATGGATGGTTTTCAATCGGCTGCTGCAATTAAAGAATTATCAGGTGATAATTATGTGCCTATTATTTTTGTTACCGCTTTGAGCTCTGAATCATCGCTGGGTTATGCCCTGGCTTCGGGGGGCGATGATTATATTAGTAAACCGGTTAATGTTGAAGTGCTTGAGTCAAAAGTAAAAGTGCACTTGCGTATTCGAAAGCTTAATCAGCAGTTAAATTATAGAAATAAACAGCTATGTCATGAACAGGAGCTAATTGAACATTTTTTTGAAAGTGCGATAAAGAAAAGTTATCTGAATAAAGATTTTATTCGATATCATATGTCATCAATGTCTACATTTAATGGTGATTTATTACTGGTTGAAAGGTGTCCAACAGGAGGTGTTTATGTTTTGATGGGGGATTTTACTGGCCATGGATTGACGGCAGCAATGGGTACATTACCTGTAGCTATGGTTTTTTTCAAAATGGTGGATAAAGGCATGTCGGTAAATGATATTGCTTCAGAATTAAATCATCAGTTAAATGAGTTAATGCCTGTGGGAATGTTTTTTGCGACGACAATTATTGAGATTAATTCGCGAAGTGACATGATGTCTATCTGGATGGGGGGCGTGCCGGAGATATATTTATTGAATCAGTCCGGTGATTTAAAGTCGGCTATCCAGTCAAAGAATATGCCTTTAGGAATTTTAAAGAAAAATGAGTTTGAGTCAGAAGTCGAAATTTATAATATTGAAGAGGGCGATAAGTTATATTTGTATAGCGACGGTGTAACTGAAGCAAAGAATACTGACAATAAAATGTTTGGTGGTAAACGGCTTAAGCGCGTTATAACGCAAAGTGAAGGCGATCGTTTTGATAATGTGCTTAAGGAATTAAAATCATTTGTCTCCACGGGCACTCAAACAGATGATATTAGCCTGGTCGAAGTCACATGCTCAAAATTCCCTGCTTACAAAAGGCCGGATTCCACTGAAAACAAAAGGCTAACCTGTATACCGTGGCAGGCAAGTGTTTCTTTAAATTGTGATGAAATAAAAAATTCTGATCCGGTCATGGGGTTAGTCGATTCGCTGATAGTCATGCCCGGCCTGAGTAATCATAAAAGTTCTCTTAACTTGTTGTTAAGTGAAATGTATTCAAATTCACTCGAACATAGTATTCTTGGTTTGGACAGTTCAAAAAAAACCAATGAAGAACGTTTCTCCGAATATTATATTGAACGTGAAGAAAAACTGGCGGATTTAAATGATGCTTTCATCGAATTTAATTTTTCATGCTTATTAGATGATGAGGGAAGCAAATTGGAAATTGAGATCTTTGATAGTGGATCTGGTTATACAAAAAAAAATCCCACTTCCGATAGTGCTTTGTATGGGCGTGGAATAAAATTAATAGAAAGTTTTTGTGAAGACAGCAAGTTTTCTACTGATGGTAAAATAATGAGCGTTATCTACCGGCTTTGATTTGGTGATGAGTGATGATGGATGGTTTTGATATTGAGAGGCAGCAGTTATTAAATGAAATACAGCGTTTAAATTCTGAGAATTTAATTTTAAAAAATATGCATAATTACGTGCAGACAACACTCGATAAGCGTACAGAAAATATCGCTGAATTAAGCGTCATAATACAGCGGGCTGTCCAGCAAAGAATTCATATGGAAGATGAGATTTTGCGACACAGAAATATATTAATTTCAGTTGCAGAAATTGCCCAAAACTTTTTAATGGCTAGAGGCTGGCAGGAGCTAGTGGAAATTGCACTGGCGTTATTAGAGCGTGCAGCCTGTGTTAGTCGAGTTTATTTATTTAAAAATCACAGTGGTGCTAATGGCGAGTTATTGAGTAGCCAGCTTTTCGAAAAATGTGCAACAGGTATAACGCCACAAATTAATAATGAGAACTGTCAAAATCTCAACTGGCTTGAATCTGGTCTTCAGGATTGGTATAAGTTGTTATCCAAAGGTGAAGTTGTTGTTAGGAAGCATTCTGAGTATTCGCAAGAAGAAAGTGAAATTCTCGAGACTCAACAAATAAACTCAATTCTTATTGTTCCGCTATTTATAAAAGGAAATTTCTGGGGAATTATGGGGTTTGATGATTGTCTGGTTGAAAGAGACTGGTCAGATTCTGAGATAGCCGCGCTTAAATCTGCCGTTGTTGTTATTGCTGCTGCTATAGAGCGTGAGCAATCAGAGATAATGCTTCGAGAACATGAAAAAATAAGACTTGAAGATGCAGAAAAGAAGCGTGATGATCTGGTGCGGGAAGTACATCATCGTATTAAAAATCATTTGCAAGGCTTGTCTGGTTTATTGCGTCAGCGTAAAAATAAAAAATACGATTTTCATTTAATTATAGATGAAGCACTCACTCAAATTGATTCTATTGCTGTTGTTTATGGCTTGCAATCAACACATCCTGATGGGCAAATATATTTTGGTCAGATGATTAGTGCGATTATTAGCAGTATTGAAAATTTATCAACTTTATCTATTGATGTTACTCGAGGTGTGGGAATTGGTAGCTGCGAAGTTGATCGCAGTAAGGCGGTGGCATTAGCATTGGTTGTGAACGAAGTGATAATGAATGCGATAAAGCATTCTCAATCAGAGGATGAAACTGCTGTCATTAAAGTGCATCATGAGCATGGCGACCAACAAATTATTTTGTCGATAACGAACCCCGGAATGCTTCCGCAAGGTTTTGATTTTCAGGCTGATTCAGGTTTGGGTATTGGGCTAGAACTAGCTAAATCTATGCTGCCAGGTAAGGGTGCAAAATTGACATTAGAGAATGTAGATAAAGTTGTTGTTACTCAATTAATAATTAGTGAGCCATTATTGATAAGTGTTTAGACGGTGGTCTGGGCGTTTATTTTTTGGGATGCAGATGAAGTGAAAGATACAAAAAAAATATTACTGGTTGATGACGATGGGCTTGTGCTATCGACTTTTGGTAAAGGCTTGAAAGACAATGGTTATGCTGTAGTTCTGGCAGATAATGGGCAGGAGGCAGTTGATATCGTTTCACAGGATAAATCTATTGATCTTGCGATTCTGGATATGCGGATGCCTGGCTTGTCAGGTGCTGAGACTGCTAAGTTGTTAACGCCATTAGGTGTGCCTGTTGTTTTTTTATCAGCTTATGGCGAGGAAGAGTCTTTAAATCAGGCAATATCAGAAGGCGCACTCGCGTATATGGTGAAACCTATTGATGTTGAAAAAGCAATTCCAACTATTGAAACAGCATTGCAAAGCGCATCTGATATTAAGGCCTTATATGAAACAGAAAAACGTTTGCAAGGTGCACTTGAAACGGGTAATCAGGTAAATGTTGTTGTGGGTATATTAATGGAACAGCATAAAATAAACCGACAGAGTGCGTTTGAGTTGATACGTAAAAAAGCCCGCACAGAGCAACGTAAGGTTAAAGATGTTGCTGATGAAATGCTTGTGGCGTGGCATAAGACTAACGCCTGCTTACTTTAAGCTGGTTCTAGTTTTTAAAAATTTACATTTCCGTGTCGAAAATATAAGCCTGATTAAATAATGGTAAAACACGTTTTATTTACTATAATCAAAAACAGGATAGCAAAAAGACCCTTCCCCCTGTCTTTAAGCGTTTTGTGTTTCTGGATTGTTTTGTGGCCTTTTTCTTTAGCTAAAATAATTCAGACAAATCAGTCCTGAGTAAATTAATTTTCAACTCCGGCCTTTCCCCTGCCTGTTAGTACCAATCTAATAATCAACTACGTGATCAGCGGTTATGTGATCGCAGTCTGCGTTAGCGGGTTGTTTTAAGGAGAGATTTTAAGTGAAACTAACAATTCAAAATAAATTGTTTTTAGGTTTCGGTATAGTGTTGGCTCTAACAACACTGGCTTCTGTCAATAATATTTTTATGATAAATAATTTGTCTGAAGACGAGCATCGCTTGATTGAGTTGCGTATGCCGACTGTACTGGCGGGTATGGAGCTGGTTGATGGCATCCACCTTTCATTGGCGGGGCTGCGTGGCTATATGATTTTAGGTAAAGAGCCTGCTAAAGCCGAGAAATTTAAGGCTGAGCGACAAAGTGGCTGGGATAAAATTGATCAGGCCATGCTGCAGATGGAGGGTTTTTCTAAAAGCTGGACAGACCCTAAAAACATAGAAATGCTGGACGAAGTTAAGGCCTTACTTGCTGAGTTTCGCACGGCCCAGCAAGAGGTAGAAGATATCTCGCATACGCCAGAAAATATTCCCGCTATTAAAGTTTTACTATCAGATGCTGCGCCGCGAGCCGAAAAAATTCTTGCTGCGCTCACCGCTGTTATTGATGAAGAGTCTGAACGAGAGGCGACAGTAGAGCGTAAAAAATTACTTAAATTATTAGCCGATAGTAGGGGCTCTTTTGCGGTTGGTCTGGCGAATATTCGCGCTTATCTGCTTTCCGGTAATATTGATTTTGCTAAAAAGTTCAAGGCAAAATGGGCTGTGAATGAGGCGCGGTTTAAGCAGATATCTGATATGCATTATTTATTTAACAGCAGTCAGAGTCAGCAATGGAGTCAATACAGTAAGTTAAGGGCTGAGTTTTCAAAATTACCTGTAAAAATGTTTGAGCTACGTGCTGCCGCAGACTGGAATTTAGCTAACCACTGGCTGGGAGCGAAGGCGGCACCCAAAGCGGCGAAAATTCTGCAAATTATTAGTCAGATGCGCGAGTCTCAGGATGCCCTGGCAACCATAGACAAACAGGGGCTGGAAGATGATATCTCGTATATGCAGATAATGATGGTAATTAGCGCAATAGTTGCGTTGGCTCTGGGTGCAGGTATTGCTGTTTTTATTAGTCGAATGATCGTTACGAGATTAAGCGTAATTGTTGATCGAGCGCGTCGTATAGCCGGCGGTGATTTAACCGGCTCGGTACTTGATATTAAAGGGCGTGATGAAATTGCAGATTTAACCGATGCGATTAATCATATGAGTAGTAGCCTGAAAAACGTTATTGAGCAAATTAGTGACTCTGCCGAGTGCATGAACGCGTCTTCCGAGCAGCTTTCCACTATTACGCAACAGACAAGTCAAAATATTTATGAGCAACAATCACAAACCGAGCAGGTTGCTACGGCTATGACTGAAATGAGCATGACGGTGCAGGATGTGAGTAAAAATATTGCTGGCACGGCGCAATCGGCACATGAAGCACATACGGAAACGGTAGAAGGTGCGCAAATAGTTGAAGTATCGGTTACGGCCATAACAAAACTGGCGAATCAGCTCGAAGGCGCAGCCGATGTCTTTCAGCAGTTAGAACAGGATAGTGAGGACATTAATACAGTGCTGGATGTGATAAAAGGAATTGCTGAGCAAACAAACCTGTTGGCGCTGAATGCGGCCATTGAAGCTGCGCGAGCTGGTGAGCAAGGTAGAGGTTTTGCGGTTGTGGCAGATGAAGTGCGCACCTTGGCGGGCAGAACTCAGGCATCAACACAGGAAATTAATCAGGTAATTGAAAAGCTGCAATCCGGTTCTCGGAGTGCGGTTGAGGTGATGAAACGCAGTCGTGATGATGCAAAAAAAGTGGTTGAACAGGCAACTAAGGCGGGTGAATCGCTCTCGGCCATCTCTATTTCGGTCGGGCTTATTAATGATATGAGTACCCAGATTGCCAGCGCAGCCGAGCAGCAAAATTCAACCACAGAGGAGATTAATCGTAATATCGTTAATATTTCCAGTATGGCAAATGAAACGGCTACGGGGGCACAGAAAACCGTAGAGTCTTCGCAGGAAATGGCCGGCTTAGGTGTTAAGTTGCAGTCTCTGGTGGGGCAGTTTAGTGTGTAATGGTTTTTAGCTGAGTGTAGCCAGCATAAAAATCAGCTAAATAATCACAGGTGTATGGAGAAGGTATTGAAATTTTCTTTTGATGAATGCGTAAAGTTGGCTATTGAAAATCCTGCTGCCTTTGAACAATACCGTAAACAATTACTTGAGCGTGAAATACAGCGCTCTAATGCGCAGAATCAGAGACGATTGAAGGGCTTGCAGTTTAAGATGGATATGGAGCGTCGTAAATCTAAAACTCCCATGGCGTCGTGCCTTAAAGCCTTTTCTTTAATGATGGATTATTTCTACGATAGACATCTACCTGTTGTAAATAATTGCGTTGCTGGGCAAGGTGTAAATTCGATAATAAAAAATAATAAAAAGGCAGATATAGTTCACTTTCCAGACTAAAGTGCTTATGAAGGGAAGGAAGTGAAAGGTGGATGAATGATAAAATTACAGCGTATTATGCATGTTGAGGATGAGCCGGATATTCAGCTTATTACGAAAATTGCATTGCAGGATATGGGCGGTTTTGAGTTGTTAAGCTGCTGTTCGGGTGAGCAGGCACTTGCTGAAATCGAGCGTTTCTTGCCGGACCTGCTTTTGCTTGATGTCATGATGCCGGGTTTAAATGGCCCCGACACCTTAATTGCAATCAGACAAAATCCTAAGTTTGAAAAAATCCCCGCCTTGTTCATGACAGCAAAAGTTCAGCCCAGTGAGATAGATGAGCTAATTGCGTTGGGGGCTCTGGATGTCATTCCAAAACCATTCAATCCTGTCACGCTGTCCGATGATATTCGAGCTATCTGGAACACACATACACATATATGAGACTGTCTATCGGACACAGGTTGGGATTAAGTTTTGTGCTGCTAGTTTTAATTAGTACCGGTGTAGTTGGTGGTTTGTTTTATACGAAAACTATTAACTTGCTGGTGAAGCATGCATTAGATGATGTTGCCGGCCAGATTAAAAGTGCTGGGCTTATGTTGCAAGCCGTGATTAATACTAATCATGAAGATGTTTTGTACCTTGCCAATACGGCACCTGTTCAGGGTTTGTTGCGCACGAGAACTGGCAATCAACATAATGCGCTTAAAAATATCGAGTACAGACAATGGCAGCAAAAACTGGAGCAGGTTTTTGAGGCGCACCTGCAACGAAATTCCAGTTATTTATCAATACGCTTTATTGACGAGCAGGGACAGGAGCTAGTTCATGTTAGAAATAAAGATAGTAAAATAATTTATTACAGTAGCGATAATTTACAGAATAAATCTCATCGTGTCTATGTGCGTGAAGCATTAACGTTGCCTGCAGGTGCCATTTATGTTTCAGAAATAAATTTAAACCGTGAATTTGGTCGAGTAGTAAAGCCGCATCAGGAAGTAAAGCGTAGTGCGACACCGGTATATGACGAAAGAAATAATAAGTTGGCAGGCCTGGTGGTTATTACAGTTGAAATCGGCCAGAGATTGCGCGCAATTCAAAAACAACTTGGTCAAAAGCCGGGCAGTCAATTTTTTATAACAAATGATAAGGGAGGATATTTAATTCATGAAAATGAAGATAAAATATATAGTTTTGACCGGGGTGAATATTACAAAATACAAGACGATATTCCCCAGTTAAGCAAACTGTATTTACCGACCAATCAGCAGCGTCAGTCAATATTAATGCCAGATTCCAGTAATGGTAATAAATTTATAAATTTTACAAAAGTATCTTTTGATTCAGCGCATCCAAAACGTTTTATAGCGGTTGTACTGGCGCAGGATTACAGCAGCATAGTGGCGCAACAAGCTGAAGTGTTGAATGACGTATCTATCTGGGCCTTTGTGTTAATTTTGAGTTCAGCCGTTGCGGGTATGTTGCTGTCAATTTATGTGACGCACCCCATTAAAAAAATGACTCAGGTTGTAAATGGCTTTACGCATCAGCAACCAGTTGTAAATAGTCTACCTGTTGAAAAAACAGATGAAGTAGGTGTTTTAGCGCGAAGTTTTGAAGCAATGATTAAGCAGGTAAATAAATCTCAGAATGACCTTAGAGATTTAAATGATAATCTTGAACAACAGGTGCAGGAGCGAACCCGTTCACTTAAATTAAATGAAGAGCATCAGCGTACCGTTTTAGAGTCTATCGCTGACGCGATTATCACTATTGATGGAAATAGTCGGATAACGAGTTTTAACATGGCTGCTGAAAAAATATTTTATTATAAGGCTGAAGAAATTCTTGGTGAAAATGTTTCTATTCTAATTCCCGAAAATAAGCGTCAGAGTCATGATGATTACATGAAAGCTAAATCGGTTTATCATGCGCGTATTGTTAATCGAATTCGAGATCTTGAAGGACAGCGTAAAGATGGCTCGTTGTTTTCTCTAGAATTAAAAGTTGCGCCGATGATTGGCGAAAATGAAAAAGGTTATGTGGGTGTGTTGCGTGATGTTACCGAGCGTAAACGTATGGATAAAATGAAGTCAGAGTTTATTTCAACGGTTAGTCATGAATTGCGCACTCCGCTGACTTCAATGCATGGCGCAATTGAGCTAATTAAAAGTGTAGCGTCTGATGAAATGTCAGAGCAAGTGAAGAAATTGTTCCAGATCGCAGATAATAATTCACAGAGATTGTTGTTGATCAATGATATTCTTGATGTTCAAAAAATAGAATCTGAACAGATGGATTTTGATTTCAGGTGTATTGATGTTATGTCTTTTGTGCAGCAATCACTGGATGATAATTCCAGTTATGCAAAACAGTACAGAGTGGAGTTTGTGCTTAAGAATCTTGATTCGCAAATATGCATATTGGCCGACAAGCACCGTTTAATGCAGGTGATGGCAAACTTGCTTTCTAATGCGGCCAAGTTTTCTGATGAAGCGGGCATTGTTGAAGTGTCTGTTTCTCGACTTCATGATGGCTCGGTAAGAGTGTCTGTGGAAAATAATGGGATTGGAATTTCTAATGAATTTAAACATAAAGTATTTGAAAAGTTTACCCAACTCGATTCATCAGATACGCGGGCTAAAGGTGGTACTGGCCTGGGATTAAATATTGCTCGAGCGATTATAAAAAAACATAATGGCAGTATTGGCTTCACGAGTAAAGATGGCATAACAGTGTTTTATTTTGATTTGCCTGAATGCGTGTGTTAGCAATAAGTTTGCGTTAACAAAGTAAACTTTTGTAGAGCTAAAACATGGAGTTTAAGCGAAAGGGCTATTGTCTTAAGTTATTACTGTGTCTGCATGAGAATAAGCCGGTGCGCAACAACAGAGAATTTTCAAATCATAATCTCCAGTATTCTCAATACAATGTTGGCTTCCTGACGGTATGCAAATTGTGTCACCCATATTCACCGTAAACGTTTCATCCCCTAGCTGCATTTCACCCGTACCCTGCAAAATATAATAAAGCTCTTCGCTTTTTTCATGATAATGCAGCAGAGTTTTTTCACCCGGCTTCACAATCGCCTCCGCCAAACTTTGCTGTTGATTACCCTGCACATTCGGATGCATTAACTCACGAATTTCAGAACTGTCTTGAGTAACATAAGATTTAATGTTTTTGTAGTGACTAATAATCGGCATGAAAGGTTTTACCATTTATGTAATCTTCAAATTCGGTGATGTCGGTGATAACCGGCAAACAGGATGTGCCTTCGCAAATATAGGCGCAAATATCGCCGACTATTTTTTTGTCTTTTAATGATTGCGGTGGCGTGGCCTCATTATTAATTGCAATACAGGTTGATTGTGGGATGTAGCAACTATTAGTAATTTGTTGCCACAGTGCTAACTGATTTTCGGTGCCGCGCAAAATAATAATCAAAGCCGGTGCTAAATATAATTCTAAAGCGTGTAATAAACTGCAATGTGTTATTGCCTGCTCGTTTAATGAAGTGTGAGCGCAACGAATAGTTTTTTCGGCGGCGTCTAAATAGTTTGTGTTGCCGCTGAGTAAGCCCAGTTGAATTAATGCGCTGGCGGCAACGCCATTACCATTGGGCATGGCGTCGTCAGAAAATGTTTTGCTGCGATACAATAACTTTTCGTGATCGTGGCTGGTAAAGAAAAATCCACCGTCTGTTTTGTCTTCAAAATTCTTAAGTAAACTATCGGCGATTTCAATTGCCCAGTTGTAATAGGCGTTGCTCCATTGTGACTGTAATAATTCTAGCAGTGCCTGCAATAAATAGGCGTAGTCATCGAGATAAGCGTTTAAGTGTGCGTTGCCGTCTTTATAGCTGGCGAGTAATCGCTGATCTTTCCACAGTGTGCTAAAAATAAAATCGGCCGCGCGGCATGCAGATTTTATATAAGCGGAATTATTTGTGCGCCGGCCAGCCTGCGCCATGCCTCGAATCATTAACGCATTCCACGCACATAATATTTTGTCATCTCTGGCGGGTTGGGTGCGTTGATTGCGTGTGGGCAGTAATTTGTTTTTTGCAGATTCTAATTGTGTTTGAATTTCGCTAATGTCTTTTTTTAGTTGGCCGGCTAAAGCGTTATCCGAAATTTTACTATGCAAATGCCAGCTACCTTCAAAATTTGCGGCTTCGCGCAAATGATATTTCTGTTCGAAAATAGTAAATTCAGCTGAGTTTAATAAATCTTTAATTTGTTGCGGTGACCACACATAAGTTCGACCTTCAACTTTTTCGGTGTCCGCATCTAGTGCCGAGCAGTAGCCGCCTTCTTCTGTTTGCATATTGTGCATCACCCAGTTGGCTGTGGCATTTATAGTTTGCTGGTAAAGCGTGGATTGGGTAAGGGTGTAAGCCTGTGCATATAAGTTGAGTAATTGCGCATTGTCGTAAAGCATTTTCTCAAAGTGCGGAATCATCCAGTGCTCGTCAGTGGAATAGCGAAAAAAACCACCGCCGATTTGATCCTGAAATCCGCCAAGTGCCATTTTGTCTAAAGTGAACCTGGCCATGTGCAATGCTTTAGGGTCATCTTTAATTTGCGATTTTAAAAAAACATAATGACGCAGGCTGCGTTCTAAAATATCCGGATGTGGGAATTTTGGTGCACCGCTAAAACCGCCGTTAGCTTTATCAAATGCGGTTTCGAGTTGTTTGCGAGCCAAATCCAATGGCAGTGAATTTAAATTGGCATTGAATGGTGTATGCGATGAAATGTCATTTAAAATATTTTGTATCGAAATATTCTGCTCTTTAATTTGGCTTTGTTTATTTTTAAATGCATCAGCCACCATCTGTATAATTTCTACAAATGCCGGCATATTATGGCGCGGCTTATCGGGAAAATAAGTGCCGGCGAAAAAAGGCATTTGATTATCAGGCAATAAAAACACGGTCAATGGCCAGCCACCAGAACGATTGGTGAGTAGCGAGTGAGCTGTCTGGTAAATTTTATCTAAATCGGGGCGCTCTTCGCGGTCTACTTTTATATTTATGAATAGCTCATTCATGACTTTGGCTGTTGCGGCGTCTTCAAATGATTCATGCGCCATCACATGACACCAGTGACAAGCTGAATAACCAATCGAAAGCAAGATAGGTTTGTTGTGAGATTTAGCTAATGCCAGTGACTTGTCGCTCCATGGGCGCCAGTTAACCGGGTTGTTCGCGTGCTGTAATAAATAGGGGCTGGTTTCGTTACGTAGTTTGTTGTCGGGATTGCTCATGACTTATTTTTTCGTATTTTAGTTTACTGTTTCTGACTATACTGGTGTGAATAAAATAATGGGCATAAACTTTATATTGTTATGAAGCATAAAATAAAATACTGGTTTGGAAAAATTTTTACCGCAGTGGATGATGATATCAGTTTTTTTGCGGCCAGCTTAAGTTTCTATAGTGTGTTATCGATTATTCCAATGTTATGGGTATTGTTTTTTATACTGGATTATTTTGGTGTGTTTGCGGATTATTACGAAGCAGTAAAGCTGTTTCTCGCAGATAGTTTGATTCCGGTGCAGGCAGATACGATAACAGGTTACTTGCAGGATTTCATGGGCAATGCGAATCGCATGGGAAGTGTGGGGTTGTTTTACATAATTATCACGTCAATTTTATTTTATCGAAGCTACCAGTATGTGGTGAATAAGATATTCATGGTGCCAAACCATAGTTTATTGCATAGCATAGCGACTTATCTGGTATTGGCAGTGCTGATGCCAGCGACATTAGGTGTGTCGTTTTATCTGTCTGGATTTTTAAAAGGAGTGGGGCTTGATTTAATAAGTCCGGGCGGCGGCTTGGAGATAATGTCGTATTTGATGATCTGGATGTTATTTTTTGTGTTATTTAAAGTGTCACCAAATATGCGCATCAGTATTCCTATCGCACTTAAAGTCTCGTTCGTTGCGTCGATCATTTGGCATGTGGCGAAATGGCTGTTTGTTCAGTACATGTTAGTTAATCAAACCTACAATACATTATATGGCTCGTTCAGTGCGCTGTTGTTTTTACTGATATGGATATATTTATCATGGCTGTTGTTGCTGCACGGGCTAAAGGTCTGTTATGTCATGCATTGCCGGCACGGTAAATATTAAGTCTCTACTGGTTTAATTGTTTATTAATTAAGCAAAACAACCCGCTTTAAAAATTATATTAAGAAAAAATGAAATAGATGTTGACGCTAGAGCTGATGTCTGTAGAATGCGCCACCTCGTTAAGGCAAACGGCTTCAATTTCGGTTGAAGGGCAGAAGGAAAAAGAGGCATAACGGTTTGAGATTGTTGTAAAACGTTAAAT